>OBYR01000504.1_pt1 | contig 29480 bp, 24 predicted proteins | sample 1495491 | NCBI WGS metagenome assembly OBYR01 (sample SAMEA2580206, study PRJEB22360) | human gut metagenome | biome: human gut; feature: human-associated habitat; material: faeces | place: Denmark | collected 2008/2010 | reverse complement strand
GAGCAAACCGTCGAGAGCGGCGGCGCGCCGGCCTCCCGCGAGCAGGAGACGGCGGCCCTGGCCGACATCTCCAAGCGCAGCGGCCTGGTGCTTTCCACCGGCGGCGGCGTCGTCACGCGAGACGAGAACTACCCGTTGCTGCACCAGAACAGTCAGATTGTGATGCTCAACCGTAAGCTCGATGAGCTCGCCCACAAGGGTCGCCCCATCACCGCCCGCGACGGTATCGACAAGCTGGCCGAGCAGCGCATGCCGCGCTACCGCGCCTGGGCCGACTACATCATCGACTCGCGCGACTGCGCAGCCAACACCGCCCGAGCCCTCCTCGACACCCTCTAAAACCTGCCAAAAAGGGACAGGTTTATTTTGGCAGGTTTTATCTGGGCAAACGTCGCAGACAGCAAGCCCCGCCACCAACCAGACCACAAAGGAAGCAACCATGAAAGCTCTCGTTATCAACGGCCCCAACCTCAACATGCTCGGCATTCGCGAGCCGGGCATCTACGGCAGCGATAACTACGACTGCCTGGTCCAGATTTGCCAGGAGGCAGGCGTCGCGCAAGGCTTTGACGAGGTCGAGGTCTTCCAGTCCAACCACGAGGGCAGCATCGTCGACAAGATCCAGGAGGCCTACGGCAAGGTCGACGGCATTGTAATCAACCCGGCGGCCTACACACATACGAGCGTGGCCATCCTGGACGCGCTCAAAGCCGTCGCCATCCCCGCCGTTGAGGTCCACATCAGCGCCGTCGAGACCCGCGAGGACTTCCGCCAGGTAAGCTACGCCCGCCTGGCCTGCTTCGCCACAATCACCGGCGAGGGGCTGCAGGGGTATGCGCACGCGCTGGAGCTGCTGAAAGAGCATCTGGTACACTAATCCATGGGACTAAATAATCAGGTTTGTTTGTCCCAAAGCTTAAGTAACTGTCCAATTGACATACAAAGGAGCATATCCATGTCCCAGTACGATTACCTTGTCGTTGGTGCCGGCCTTTCGGGTGCCGTCTTTGCCAATGCCGCCAAACGCGCCGGCAAGTCGGTCCTGGTCATCGATCGCCGCGATCACATCGCCGGCAACATCTACACCGAGGACGTCGAGGGTATCCAGGTCCACCGCTACGGCGCGCACATCTTCCACACCTCCATGAAGGACGTCTGGGACTACGTCAACCACTTCGCCGAGTTCAACAACTACGTCAACTCGCCGGTCGCCAACTTCCACGGCAACATGTACAACATGCCCTTCAACATGAACACCTTCGCCAAAATATGGCCGGGCGTCGTCACGCCGGCCGATGCCAAGGCCAAGATCGCCGAGCAGGTGGCCGCCGAGAACATCGGCGAGCCGCAGAACCTCGAGGAGCAGGCGCTGTCGCTCGTCGGCCGCGACATCTTCGAGACGCTCGTGAAGGGCTACACCGAGAAGCAGTGGGGCCGCGATTGCAAGGACCTGCCCGCGAGCATCATCAAGCGCCTCCCCTGCCGCTTCACCTACGACAACAACTACTTCAACGACCGCTACCAGGGCATCCCCATGGGCGGCTACACCAAGATGGTCGCCAACATGCTCGAGGGCGTCGAGGTGCGCTGCGGCGTGGAGTACAAGGAGCTGATCGCCGCCAAGCCCGATATCGCCGCCAAGACGATCTACTGCGGCCCCATCGACGCGTTCTACGACTTTAAGCTGGGCACGCTCGAGTACCGTAGCCTGCGCTTTGAGACCGAGACGCTCGACGAGCAGGACCACCAGGGCGTGGCCGTGGTCAACTACACCGAGCGCGAGATCCCTTACACCCGCATCATCGAGCACAAGCACTTTGAGTTCGGCACGCAGGACAAGACCGTCATCACGCGCGAGTACCCGGCGGACTGGAAGCCCGGCGACGAGCCCTACTACCCCATCAACGACGCCAAGAACGAGGCCCTGTACAAGCAGTACGAGGAACTGGCGGCGCAGGAGGGCGACGTGATCTTTGCCGGTCGCCTGGGCGGCTACAAGTACTACGACATGGACAAGGCCATCGCCGCCGCCTTCGAGCTCGTCCGCAACGAGCTGGGCGTGGAGCCGACTGAGGCGTAAGAGCCCAACAGCCAAAGGCTGATAGCCATTCTGAGATGTAGAAAGTCCGGTGCAGCATCGCTGCATCGGACTTATTGTTGAAGGAGCACTGCGTGCGCACACGTACCAAATAGCAAAGACCCGGCGCAATAACCGGGTCTTCAAAAACTCTATTGGTGCTCCATGGCGGATTCGAACCGTCGACCTTGGGATTAGAAGTCCCCTGCTCTATCCAACTGAGCTAATGGAGCATAAAGCCGCGAGTACAAGTTCACGCGGCTAATAAATTATAACCTACTTGAACTGGTCATGGTATGCCTTGCAGACCGCATCCACGGGGCCATCCATACGTAGGTCGCCCTTCTCGATCCAAACAGCACGCTGGCAAATACGCTCAACCTGCTCCATGGAGTGAGAAACGAACAAGACCGTGACGTCGCCACTCTCGATAAAGTGCTGAATGCGGCGCTCGCACTTCTGCTGGAAAAAGACATCGCCAACAGAAAGCGTCTCATCGACGATGAGAATATCGGGCTCGGTAATCGTGGCGATAGCAAAGGCAATACGCGCAACCATACCCGAAGAGAAGTTCTTCAGCGGCATGTCGACAAAGTCTTTGAGCTCAGCGAACTCAATGATCTCGTCAAAACTAGCGTCGATAAACTCCTTGGTATAACCAAGCAGCGCACCGTTCAGATAGATGTTCTCGCGTGCGGTGAGCTCCGGGTCAAAGCCGGCGCCAAGCTCAATCAGCGGTGCAATATTGCCGTGGACCTTAACCTCGCCTTCGCTGGGCTCCAAAACGCCAGCGATGATCTTGAGCATCGTAGACTTACCGGAACCGTTAGTACCAACAAGACCAACGACCTCGCCGCGATGCACATCAAACGAAATGTGCTTAAGCGCACGGAATTCTTCAAAGAACAGCTCGTGCTTTGCGAGCTTAATAAAGTACTCCTTGAGGTTTGTAAGCGACTCAGACGCCATATTAAAGATCATGGTGACGTCTTTGACCTCAACAGCAAGGGGCTGCTTGCTGTAATCAATAGCAGATTCAGTCATGAACAGCACTCCTTAGATGTAGAGAATAAACTTGTGCTCGGTCTTATGAAATACGGTATAGCCAATAGCAAGAGCAAGAATAGCCCAGGCAACACATAAGCCGAACGTAAGCGCAGAAGGCACGGTATTGAACAGGAAGATATCACGCATAAACTGGAGATAGTTGTACATGGGATTCACAACCACCAGCACCTGGATCCAATGTGCCATTTGGCTAATGTAATCGGTCGTCCAGAAAATAGGCGTCAGATACATCCAGGCCGTGATAACAACGGTCCACAGGTGCATAACGTCGCGGAAAAAGACCGCCAGCGCCGACAGCATCATGCCCAAGCCCATGCAGAAACACATAAGCAACAGCAAGCAAACCGGCAGCAGAATTAAATGCCAGGTAGGGACAACACGGAAAAAGAGCATAACAAGGGCGACGGCAACCAAAGAGAAGGAAAAGTTGACAAGAGAAAACAGCACCTTCTGCACCGGAAACACCCAACGATGGACCTTAACCTTCTTAAGCAGAGAAGACGCCCAAATGATGGACATGAGCGCCTGGTTCGTCGACTCGGACATGACGGAGAACGTAATGTTACCGACAATCAGATACAACGGATACATTTCAGGCGTAATTGATCCATTGCGGCTCTGACCAAAAATCGTCGAAAACACAATCGACATAACAACCATCATCAGCAGTGGGTTAAGCACAGACCATGCCACGCCCAAAACACTGCGACGATATTTAATTTTAAAATCTTTGGTGACAAGCTGCTTAAGAATGAACTTGTCCTTTTCAAAATCATTTTTAGCGTGAGAGGCCGGTTTAGCCACCGCTTTCTGACTCTCTACATTGTCAGCCACGGACCATCTCCTTGTCTCGTAAAACATAACATTGGAAAGTATAGCCCTCCCACGTTAACGATAACCCACCGCAACAAATCTGGAAAACTAACCCATATCTAATCAAAGGGGCAGGCGATAGGTATACTTTCGACCAGATGAGTCATTAAAGGAGGTCCTACATGGACTATTCGAATACCGCCGTCATAATCCCCTGTTACAACGAAGCACTGACGATTGGCAAAGTTGTCGACGATTTTCATCGAGAGCTGCCCGGCGCAGTTGTCTATGTCTACGACAACAACTCTTCCGATGACACTTCGCATATCGCTAAGCAGCACGGGGCTACGGTGCGCCACGAGCCCAGGCAGGGCAAAGGCAACGTGTGCCGCCAAATGTTCCGCGATATCGATGCCGAGTGTTACTTAATGGTCGACGGCGACGATACCTACCCCGCCGAAGCTGCCAAGTCACTCTGCAATCCCATCCTTAACGGCGAAGCGGATATGACCGTTGGCGATCGCCTGTCAAACGGCACCTATGCCGAAGAGAACAAACGAGCCTTTCACGGCTTTGGCAACAACCTTGTTCGCGCCATGATTAAATGGATATACGGTTACAGCTTTGACGACGTGATGACCGGCTATAGAGCCATGAGCAAACCCTTCGTCAAGACGTTCCCCGTCTTGAGCGAGGGCTTTCAGATCGAAACCGAGCTCTCCATCCACGCCGTCGATCACCGCTGGCGTATTCAAGACGTGCCGGTAGAGTATCGAGATAGGCCCGCAGGCTCTGAATCCAAACTCAACACGGTCAGCGACGGCATCAAGGTCATCGCAATGATCGGGACGCTCTTTAAAGACTATCGTCCGCTCAAGTTCTTTAGTCTTGTCGCGATCATCTTTGCCATCATAGGGCTCGCTCTCGGTATACCAATCGTCGCAGAGTACTTCCAGACCGGATTAGTCCCTCGCTTCCCCACCGCAATGCTCGCCGCCTCGTTTATGTTCCTATGCGGGCTAAGCCTGGCAACGGGGCTTATCCTCGACTCGGTTGCGAAGGTTGAACGAAAGCAATGGGAGCTACAAGCCTATAAAACCTATTCAAAATAAGAAGAGGTCCGGACTTAAGCCGGACCTCTTCTTATTTAAGACCTAAATACTGTTCCCAGAACTCTCGCGAAGTCATATAAGGCATAGCATCTTTCCATGCCCCCCTGACGCTCTTGCCTTCTTTACGATATCGCGCCATCAATTCGTGCTCTCGGCTACGAATACTCTTGAACCGCGCTCGATCCATTGTGCGGACCGATCCCTTCTCGCGGGTCGGATCAAGAAAGACCAGCGTCTTGCAACGCGTCGAGTTGCCTTCAAGCGTACAACTGCCATTCTTAACCACATAGCCGGGCTTTCCACGCAACAGCGCATCGGGAAGATAGTGCTTGTCGTAAGGAATAGATCTCCAGTACTTCATAAACTTCGAAGGATGGAATTCCAGACTAGCATTGGCGAGTACTTGCTCCGTAACCCCGGCATTACGAAGAAGATTTGGATCCATTTGGGAAACAGGAATCAGCTTTTCGTTTAACTTACCCTTGCCGATCATCGTCGCGGCACCATCAAGCTTCTGGAGATACACAGGGCCACGCAGATAGTCCTCAAAGCCATCGAGAATAAACTCGGCAGCCTGATAGTCCATATCCCGCAAGTTCTGACGCACCCCTCGCTGAATACGAAGGACAAACATCTTCTCATCAGCACAATCATCGAGAGCAATCATGGCAAAGAAGTTGCGGAAGTACTGGTAGCAATCCACTGAAGCCCTAAAACGTCCCTCGAAACTTGAATGCCACACGCAAATGCAATTCATAGTCATATAGACAGGCTTATTGCGCATGCCAAACTCAACATCGTCGCAGCGGATGAAGAAGGGCATGGGAAGACCGTTCCTTTCGATAGCCTTCACAGGAATACAGCTATACCACCAGGCTCCATAAGCCTGATCAACCTCGACGTTTGTACGTTCGTTTTCGAGGATATCAGGCAATTTGCCAACATTCAGATCCCCTTTTACGCGACGATAAGCACCGGTAGTCGCGACATACGAGACATCCTCAAACTGACGAGTGGGATCCTCCATCGAAAGCATGGCGCCGTTAATAAAGGCATCCTTATATTTGCCCCTAGCAAGAGAGAGCAGGTTGAACGTACGAATCAAACTCTCGGGCATGATAGAGACATCGTCATCCATCAAAATGATATGGGTGAACTGACCAGGAGTTTCGGTAGCCGCCATCATTCCACGTGCAAATCCTCCCGAACCGCCCGTATTGGGATTCGGAAGCACGGTGACTAGCTCATCGGAAAGTGATGCAGAATCGAGCGTCTGGCCATTGTCGACGACAAACATGTGAAAGTGGTCGCGAATCGGACCGACCTCTTTGGAGATGCCTGCTTTAACGAGTTCAATATTCGGAAGAATGTACTGCTCATTCTTAAATGTAGTAGTAGAAAGAGCAAGATTGATCTGGTTAATTGAGTCCTCAGGAACATCAGTCAGATAAAAGGCGTTCAAGAGGTCTACGGAATAGCCCTCATCACTCTCAATCCTAAAACCAATCAAGTCGTAGCCGGTTGTATCGATATCAATATCGAGAACGCAAGGATCAACTTCATCGCCATCAAAAGGATTCGATTTAAGCTCGACAGGATTCAGCTCGCCAGACCTCACTCCATGAACGACAACCCGGCCCCTGCCAAATAAAGCCATATGCAAGACGACGCCGTCAACAGACGCATACTGATGCCATTTGCCAGCAGATAAGCCATTTACATACGTCAGAAAGCCAACGTTTCCATTGATATGAAGTGAATGAATGTCGTCATCATACGAAGCCTCACCGGAGAGCACGCGATAGTAGAGTTCGGGAAAATCCTTTGCATGCTTTTCAACTTTAAGTACAACATTCGCAAGTTTAAACTGCATTTTAAATACCTTAATCAAAGCCGTTGTAACTACTAATTACATTCGTCGACAAACCTTGCCATCGCGGAGCGAACATCGGGATCAGACAAAACATCCTTTGCAAAATGATCATGCCCGCAGATGTCCATAGGCATATAAGGCCATCCAGGGAAACAGTCATCAGCAACTCCCTCAGCGTTCGAAGGAATTGAAAAGGAAAAATCCTCAAAAGCATGCTTACCGACGGGCAATATATCATTATGGTCCCAGATAATTTTCCGCTTTGGTGCATTAAACATATTGTCTATTGCATATGCAAAATCGCCACAAGGATCACTAGTCAACAAGCAGAGTTCATGAGCCTTATCATTAAATTGATCAAATACTTCCTGAACTCGATCGACATCCGCCTTAGTTATGGCAGCTCTCTGCGCCTTTAGATCCACATCTCCGCATTGAACACAAAAGCCGCTCTCAGGATGGAACATCCAAGGATTGTCTCTCCAAAAACTGAAATCACATTCATGTTGGTCAAAGTAATCCATTAGTTCAATTCTGAGTTGTCTAAGCTGATCATTAGAATGCTTAGAATTTCCTACCGCCCAATCATAGATAGAGATATCAATAAAACAGGGAATAAATGAGCTTTTTGAGCAAAAGCGAACTTGACGACACTTTACAAACCAGTCATATACGAGAGTGATTTGATATTCAGGGTCGTTTTTCAAAGCGGCAGTGAGCTTATCCACATCGGACCTAATCATGCAGATATCAATATCGTCATCCCAAGGAATAAAACCCGATCGAGACAAAGTGCCAACGAGAGAACCATAAGAGAGCCAGTATTGAATATTATTGGCAGTGCAAATCGCGTCTAGCTTACTCATCAACGCCGCGTTTGCCTGCTGCATCAATCGAATATCGCCCTCGGCGTCGGGTAACGCATCAAAGATTTTGCAACGGAGCTCAAAAGGGGTGAGATCGGGGTACGCACGCCGTGCCAATAATTCAAAGCGGAGGGCCATCTGTTCTGACAGACTTTGTTGGCGTTGCTTGAGCAAATCAATCTCTGGAAATAATCGAGTATCGAATTTGTAATTGATATTCATATTGATGCCTTTATCGGCCTGTTCAATACGGGCGAAAACCTCGTCAAAACGACGATCCATATCCTCATGCATGGCATGTAATGAACGGGATGAGCCGGGAAGAATCTTTTTTATATTTGAAAGCAACGACATGACCTAACCTTCCCAATGACAGACAATGAACGAAGCACAATTACTCATATGATACAAAAGAATGAGTGGGTCTCACTTTGAAACCCACTCACATGAAGACTACTCCGACGCCTCTTTCAAATACTGTTTCCAGAAATCGATTGAAGTAAAGACATCTCTATACGAAGCGTATTCGGCATAAATCTTGTCTTTGTTACGCTTGAATTCCTTCTCGGCCTTACGAAAACGAGTCCAAACCTCTTTGAAACGCTTCTTATCCATATGTCTAATGGCGCCCTTTTTATTAGGCATATCTACCACAATAAGCGTGTCAACATTCCTGATTTTACCGGCGGGATAGACCCATCCCGCAGCATCAATAACAGCAACCTTGTCCCTACGCTTTGCTGAATCATTAACAAATCGATGGCCATTGATGGTGATAAAGTCAAAAAGAGACTGGAGCTTACTTCGACCGCCTTCTAAGGACAAATTGTAATAAGTCAAAGAGTTTAAGTCGACGCCAAGCTTCAAAGCTTCTGGAGCAAGTTGTTCTAGAGGGATCAGTCTCTCTTTCTCCCTATTCGCTTCCATGAAACGCGACTCAGCAACAGGATGGGAGATCCATTGTGGACCCCTCAGAAAATCCTCCAGTCCTTTAACAGCAAGCATTGCATCGTCATAATTAAATTTCTTGAGATCGAGCTCAACCTCTCGCCTGATTTCTTTTAGAAAATCAGTAATCGGAGCAATGCCAGTTGTCGCTTGGCTGATGAGTGTATTACGGCTCACCTGATATCGTTCAACAGCAGCGCTGTATTTGAACTTAAACGCATTGTGCCAGACACAGATACCATTCATGGTCATGAATTTGGGCTTGCAACGAAGAGCGTACTCGGCGTCATCGGATCGGACAAACAACGGCAGAGGAAGCCCGTAGGCTTCAATAGCCGTTACAGGAATCACGCAGAACCACCAACCCGCATACTGCTGAATCGTATCCCCATATAAATCCGAAGGTGTCTGGAAAACCTCAGACTCAACGATGTCATGAAGTGACGTCATGTAACCTTCGGGTTTCAAAGGGGAAAAATTGCCCTTTTGAGTAAAAAATCCCAAATCCTCAGTACGAAGCTCCGGCTCTTCAAGACTCATCATCGCGCCAGATAAAAAGGCATTAACATATTCGTCTTTAAGCAATGACAGCAGATTGAATGTTCGAATGAAGCTCTCCGGGAGAACCTCAACATCATCATCCATGAGCAAAACGTGTGTCGCTTTCGGAGACTGCTCAAGTGCCTCAATCATGCCACGAGCAAATCCACCGGAACCACCAACATTAGGATTGGGATGAATCGTAACCTGCGAAGAATTTAAGCTAGCGCAATCTAGCGTTCGTCCGTTATCAATAACATGAACATGGAAATGCTTCGAAATCAGTTCGTCAGAATCTATCACGTATTTCTGTAAAAGTGAAAGATTGCGAAGGATGTAATCCTCTTTTTTGAACGTAGTACTTGCGAGCGCAAGCTCGACAGAGCGAACATCATGCTCATCGCAGACGCAATAATAATATGCGTTGCGAAGCTTAACAGGACCAGCCGTGCTGATGCGGAATGAGTGAAGCGTCTCCCCATCAATTGGAGTGAGTTCCAAATCAAAGGACTCCCACTCATCAGATGAGCACAACTCAGCGTCCGAGCAGTCTACTAAAGAGGGACTCCAACTGTAGCTATTGGCATATGTCTGTTGAAGAACACAGGCAGAACCACGATATTCAAAATGAAGATAGAACCTTTTTGCAATTGTGTACTTCCGCCACTTACAAATAGAAAGAGAATTAAAGTACGTCGTAAAGTCAATACTTGAAGGTGACGCTATGTTGACAGAGCTATTGGAAGCTGAGGTCGCATGGCCCTCAAGCACCCTGTAGCACAGTGATGGGTACTGAGACATAACGTCAGAATCGCTAAATATTAAATTGGCGAGTTTAAACTTCATCTAACAACCAACCCTAATTCTCTAATTGACATCATCTATCCGATACAGACGGTTATCGTCTTTCGATAGTACTAACGTAAGCCCTGGAGTATCATCCGTGATCTTATTGATACCCCTCCAGAGCTTCTCCTGATAGTACAAATAATAAGGATGCTCATCATCCCTACAGCCACCTTGCCCTAATATCAAAATATACTTTGCGCTCAAATTTTGGGCCGCCCGTCTAACTTCAGGATTCACTGAAATTTGATTCAGCTTTGTACGAACCAATTGGCTGTCCCTAGAGTCATTGTTATTTTCGCCAATATGCGTCGTGCGGTAGTAGACATTTAAATCAGAAACCGAATTTGCAAAGAAACTGCCATCCTCCGGATTATTGAGAATAACGTCGTCTGAATTGACAACCTTTTTTACCTCATCAACAAAAGCTTGCTCTTCTCCCGAATAGAAATTAGGAGCGGTAAGAGAGTATTTACCGATCTGCGCAGCCGATGTATTGCCAAAAGCAGTAGTGATTTTTAAATGACCATATATGTCAAAATTAGGGGCATAGATCAATACTGATGCAATTAAAAGGAGCACTGAAACGATGGCTCCGGCGGACCAATGCTCAAAACAATAGCAGCGTTTAATTCGACCATAAAGGAATTCAACCATACGAAGGCAGCCTAAAACTACCAAGGGCATCGATGCCAGTACACAAATGGCAGCCACACGATTACCGTCTGTATACCAAAATCCTGACAGCAACGATTTAAACGACAAATCGGTACCCTTAGCAACAACAGTGATCATTGCGCCAACGGTAAACGATGCACACAGCCACCTGTTTCGCTTTTCTCTAAAAGAATAAAGGACCCCTACGATAAAGAGCAGCGAAATAAGAAGCTGAGCCATACACCCGAGAGAAAAAGAGAAATCAAAGCAATTAACAAACGCTTGGAATAACGAACACTCCCTGGACCACCAAAAGCCAACGGTGCTCTGCATAAAAGGTAGCTTATACATAAATACCCATATGGCAACGACGCCTAAGCAAAAAATCGCCATGATGATGTTTCTTTTTTTGTTTGAGAAACAGGAGGTTGAGAAATATAACCGAGACGCAATATAAGGACAGATAAATACACCAAAGGTAAAGACTGCAGACGGGTGAACAAATGCAACCCCAAAAAACCCTAAACACATCAAGAAAGCGGTGGAAACATCTCTTTTAGCGCTTCCGAAAGAGGCCGTCAACGTAATTAGCGCAGAAGCCAAAGCCGGAACGAAAAAACATGCAATAACATATGGGAAAAGAGGCCCATTGCAAGTGACCAGTTTCCAGGGAAAAGCAGAAAAAGCAAGAGTAAATAACGATCCTAGACGCACAATTGAATCATTATCGGGATATAGAGTCCGCATAAAAGTGAGAACGCAAATTGGAAAGCACACAGCCATCAAGACGACAAACGAAGAAGTTTCAGCGATAACCGAACTGTGAGAAGTCAATCCGCCGGCAACGGCCGCAATGATATGCCAACCGGAGGGATAAAAACCACCTGAGCCATTAGAACCAGTACACGGCGTCACACCTTCAGGAAGCAGAGAATAAATATTCGGCACCTGTGTAAAGTCCCCAGAAGCCATAAAAAAATGAATCAAATTCAAATGTGTAACATTGTCGTGGGCCTGATCGAAGCTAAAGGCACTATCCATATTTTTGACAAAGAAAATCGAAGTTAGAACCAAAGCCACACAGACGTACAGAAAAGCAAGAGAAAGGTCTTGTCTTGAGATCGATACAGTTAATTGCTTTAAAAAAAACCGAGCAATAGCAAATAGACTCAGACCAATGACAAAGTTTATGATGAAGAAAAAGAGAGCGTTAGTTGAGAAGCCCAAAATAGAAAGTATTAGCCCTGTGGTCGAATACAGGGCGAAACTCAATGCAGGAGCAATGGCGATCTGAAGAAGGTCGATCCTCGAACGAACTGCACAAGCGAGCAACATTCCGGGAAAATAGAGAACGCAAAGGAACGCAAATGCGTTACATAAAAATAAGAACCAGCCGTACATAAACAAAACCAACCAATAAAATCAATATGTGAATCATTCAAACTAGAATTTGTTTTCGAAATAGTAGCTTCAAGGTTGCCCGACAATAGCGCCAAAACCGTTGACAGAAAGCCGATCCGAAATGATCAGGCATACGCCAAAAGACCAAAACGCTATAGTATCTGCGCACTAAATCAAACTGGTTAAGTATTTCAATAAAGATGTTTCCCAGTCAGGCATGCGAAAGCCGACCGAATCGAGCTTGGACAGGTCGAGCGCGGAGTGGACCGGACGCGGGGCGATGGGGCCCGCGGCGCTCGCGTAGTAGTCGGCGGTGCTGACGGGGACCACCTTGTCCCCGTTGCCGTTGGCGGCATCGAAGACGGCGCGTGCGATGTCCGCCCAGGACCTGACCGCGCCGGAGCCGGTGCAGTTGTAGGTGCCGTAGGGGGCGTGCGTCCCCAGCACGTGGAAGATGGCGGCGGCCATGTCGCGCGTGAAGGTCAGGCGGCCAAGCTGGTCGTCTACTACGGTGACCTTGTCAAGCTTGTCGTCCGGGTCGGCGACGCGGTCGGACAGGCCCTTCATCGTCTTGACGAAGTTGTGGCCCTCGCCGATGACCCAGGAGCTGCGCATGATGTAGTGGCGCGGGCAGCCGGCCACGGCGATGTCGCCGGCGGCCTTGGTCTGGCCGTAGACGGACAGCGGGCTGAGGGGCTCCTCCTCGGTATGGACCTCCGCCGTGCCGTCGAAGACGTAGTCGCTGGACACGTGAACCAGGGTGATACCGTGCCCGGCGCAGGTGCGGGCGAGCAGGGCCGGGCCGGTGGCGTTGGCCTTCCAGGCGGTCGCGCGGCCCTCGGGGGTCTCGGCTTTATCCACGGCCGTGTAGGCACCGCAGTTGATGACGGTGCCGTAGAGCGACCAGTCGTACTGTGCGTAGGCGCCCGGGTCGGACATGTCGAAGGTGTCGATGTCGCAGAAGTCGAAGTCCTTCGCCACGCCGCGCTCCTCCGCGAGCGCGCGCACGGCATGCCCCAGCTGCCCGTTGCAGCCGGTGACGAGGGTCCTCCTTGGCGCCATCGGGACGACGTCGGCGAGCATCGGGTGGTTGAGGTCGGCCTCGGAGACGGTGGCCTGGTCCAGCGGGATGGGCCACTCGATGGCGAGCTCCGGGTCGGCGAGGTTCACGAAGGTGTAGGTCCTCTTCAGCTCCAGCGACCAGTGGGCGTCCACCAGGTAGGTGTAGGCGGTGCCGTCCTCCAGGGCCTGGAAGGAGTTGCCCACGCCGCGCGGGACGTAGATGGCCTTGCTTGGGTCCAGGGTGCAGGTGAAGACTTTCCCGTAGGTGGCGCTGCCCTCGCGCAGGTCCACCCAGGCGCCGAAGACGCTGCCGCGGGCGACGGAGATGAACTTGTCCCAGGGCTCGGCGTGGATGCCGCGGGTGACGCCCCTCTTCTCGTTGTAGGAGACGTTGTTCTGGACGACGCGGAGGTCGGGGATGCCCAGGGCGGTCATCTTGGCGCGCTGCCAGTTCTCCTTGAACCAGCCGCGCGAGTCGCCGTGCACGGCCAGGTCGACGACCTTGAGGCCCCCGATGCCGGTCTCGGTGACGGAGAGGTCCTTCTCGAATGCGATGTCTGCCATGTGGGAAAAGCTCCTATCGAAGAGGTTGGGTAACCGCGGGGCGCCGGGATGCGGTCTTACTGGCCCTGGGCCCTGTACCTGGCCTCGGTGGCCTCCTTGGCCGGGCGCCACCAGGACTCGTTGGCCACGTACCAGTCGATCGTTTGCTTGAGCCCCTCGGCGAAGTCGGTGTGGGCCGGCCTCCAGCCCAGCTCGCGCTGCAGCTTCGTGCTGTCGATGGCGTAGCGGCGGTCGTGGCCGGGGCGGTCGGCGACCCAGTCGAAGTCCTCGGGGTCGCGGCCCATGGCCTCCAGGATCATGCGCAGCACGGTGATGTTGTTCTTCTCGCCATTTGCGCCGATGAGGTAGGTCTCCCCCATGCGGCCCTTCGCGAGGATGTCCCAGACGGCCGAGCTGTGGTCCTCGGTGTGGATCCAGTCGCGGACGTTCTCGCCGCGTCCGTAGAGCTTCGGCTTGACCCCGTCGATGATGTTGGTTATCTGCCTGGGGATGAACTTCTCCACGTGCTGGTAGGGGCCGTAGTTGTTGGAGCAGTTGGAGATCGTGGTGCGAAGCCCGTAGGTGCGGGTCCAGGCGCGCACGAGCATGTCGGAGGACGCCTTGGTCGAGCTGTACGGGGAGCTCGGGTGGTAGGGCGTCTCCTCGGTGAACTTGGCGGGGTCGTCGAGCGCAAGGTCGCCGTAGACCTCGTCGGTGGAGACGTGGTGGTAGCGGACGCCGTGCTTGCGGACGGCCTCCAGCAGGCGGAAGGTGCCCTCGACGTTGGTGCGGAGGAACGGCTCGGGGTCGGCGATGGAGTTGTCGTTGTGGCTCTCGGCGGCGTAGTGGACGATCGCGTCGTGGCCGGGGACGATGCGGTCCAGCAGCCCGGCGTCGCAGATGTCGCCCACGACGAGCTCCACGCGGTCGGAGGGCAGCCCGGCGATGTTCTCGGGGTTGCCGGCGTAGGTCAGCTTGTCCAGGACGGTGACGTGGACGCCCGGGTGGTTCTTCACCACGTAGTGCACGAAGTTGCTTCCGATGAAGCCGCAGCCGCCCGTGACGATGATGTTCCTGGGCTCGAAGAGCTCTTCAGACATGTTTCTATCTCCCGTTGGATCGGATTAGTTCTCGCGCGGGCTGTTGACGATCTCGCCGGCGGCGACCTTCTTCAGGTGCCGCCCGTAGACCGACTTGCCGTAGGCCTTCGCGGCCTCCTCCAGCTCGGCGGTCGTGATCCAGCCGTTCTCCCAGGCGATCTCCTCGGGCACGGACACGGGCAGGTCCTGGGAGTGCTCCACGGCGCGGACGAACTCCGCGGCCTCGTGGAGGCTCTCCATGGTGCCGGTGTCCAGCCACGCGTAGCCGCGGCCCAGGGTCACCACGGACAGCGTCCCCTCCTCCAGGTACATCCGGTTGAGGTCGGTGATCTCAAGCTCGCCGCGTGCGGAGGGCCTCACCTCGTGGGCCTTGGCGGCGACATCGCCAGGGTAGAAGTACAGTCCGGTGACGGCGTAGGAGCTCTTGGGCTCGGCGGGCTTCTCCTCGATGGATACGGCCCTGCCCTGCGCATCGAACTCCACGACGCCGAAGCGCTCGGGGTCGTCCACGTGGTAGCCGAACACCGTGGCCCTACCGGACTCTGCGTTCTGCACGGCGCGCGTCAGGTGGCGCGACAGGCCGTTGCCGTAGAAGATGTTGTCGCCCAGCACCAGGGCGCACGGCTCGCCGGCGATAAAGTCCTCGCCGATCGTGAAGGCCTGCGCCAGGCCGTCGGGGCTCGGCTGCTCTGCATAGGAGAGGTTCACGCCGTAGCGCGAGCCGTCCCCGAGCAGGCGCTCGAAGTTGGGGAGGTCCGTCGGCGTCGAGATAATGAGGATGTCACGGATGCCCGCCAGCATGAGGGTGGACAGCGGGTAGTAGATCATGGGCTTGTCGTAGACCGGCAGCAGCTGCTTGGAGGTCACGAGTGTGAGCGGGTACAGGCGGGTGCCGGACCCGCCGGCGAGGATGATGCCTTTCATGAATTAGCCTCTTTTCGCATGTCGCTCGTCATTTTGATGGCGCTCAAGCTTTTCGATCGCCAACTGCTGGGTAAGCTCGCGAAGCTTCGTATCGAGCTGAGAAAGACGAACGCTCAACCTAAAGCAAACAATAAGCAAAATGAAGATGAAGAATAGAAACACGAAGTTCGAAGGCGACATGGTGCCAACGAGATTCGAAAGCCAGAAAAACACCTGAGGAAAAATACTGGCAAGCAGCAGCAGGGCCGAAAAGCAAAACCAGAACAGAGAATCCTCAAGACGCATCTTGGAATCACGAATCTTAACGGTCATATAACCAAACGTGAGCAAGGACGCTGCAAACAGCGTAATACGAAGCGGCAGCGTCATGCAGCATCGCCCTCCAAGCTTTTACGGAAGAACTGGATAAACAGAATAGATAAAGTCATGCGAAGCATATACTTGGCGGACGACTTCCAGTTAAAGTAGCTCTCCCCCGCCTCGCGCTCGGCCATCTGAACCGGCACCTCGACAACTTTGGCATGGGCGGCACGAATAAGGTATGAAACAGTATCGGGCTCGGGACCCATGTTGAGTCCAAGTGCGAGAAGCTTAATCATGCGCTTGTTAAAAGCACGCATACCCGACGTGGGGTCGTGAATAACCTGACCAGTCGTGAGCTTAATGGCACCCTGGATGATATTGCTACCAAACATGCGCAGCGAGCCGCCCTTAGACTGATCGACGAATCGCGAACCGATCGCGATATCACATGTCTGGAGCGCTTGCACAAGATCATGGATATACTGCGGCAAATGCTGGCCATCAGCATCAAACTGAATAGCGCAATCATAACCATGACGATAAGCGTATTTAATGCCCGCCTGAAATGCGCCGGCAAGTCCAAGGTTGCAGGGCAGATCCAAAAACGGATAACCATTTTCACGGCAAATTTGAACAGTTCCATCGCTGGAGCCATCATTAACGACCAAGTAATCAGCATCGGGAACAAAAGCGGTCAGTCTGCTGACCGTAGACCCAAGGGATTCCTCTTCGTTATATGCTGGAATAATAATCAGTGTCTTCAAAGCTCACTTCCGAAACAACGTGGACCTATCAAATATAATACCGAAGCACGGGGCTTTAGACCTTACTACTCGCCAATCCTGCCTAAAACAGCGCATCAATCGGTGTTTGGATAAAAATGTACTCGCAACTTCAGGGTTACGACCTCGGCAGTTTACCAAGATATATCCTTGCCGATCGCTTTCCTGAACAATCGATATGCGGATAGAGCGGGCTTAAAAAGTCCAAGTTTAACGAAAGTGGACGCAAGCGAAGCCTTTAAGAAGATTCCGCCATTCTTGCAGCCATAGCATATTGACAGATAGCGAGAAGTGCGCCAATAAGGAAATTCACGATCAGCCGCCGCAATTAAAGCGTCAATCTCATTGCCTACGTTCGATATACAAGATCCCAACAATCGAAAAGACATCGATACAACAATGTGTGCAAAAGCAACCGCATCAAATGCATCAAGCATCTCAATAGAACGGCAATCTTTGTAACAAGAGCGAATTTCAGCCATTGCCACAATTGCGTCTTTGAGTTGCCCCGGATTTATCGAATTAATGGTCGAGTCACCGTGAACTCTGTACTCGACCAAGGCCTCTGGAAGATAGGAAATTAGGCCATCACTCCGTAAGAGCGCGAGAAGCAGTAAAGACAAGTCGTCAAGCATCACCGGAGCAACAGAGAGTCTATGGCTATGCTTTAGAAGCGAAGCTTTATATATCTTATTCCATGGAGCGGGATTAATTTGAAGCAATCTACCCGGATCTTTGTTTAGCGAAAAAGATCCCAAAGGCTTGCAAAACTCAGCAGACATCAATTTACCGGTACCAACATCAATGCGATTAAATCCACATACCGCCAAATCACAATTAATGGAAGAGGCAAATTCATACATCTTGTCAATAAATCCTGGCACAGCAACGTCATCACTATCTAGAAACATAATGTAGTCGCCCTCGGCCTTTTGAATGCCAGACAAACGAGCCAGCCAGGCGCCGGAGTTTTTTTGATTGACAACAATAACTTCAGGATAGCGCAAGCGATACGAATCCAATATATCTGCCGTCTTATCTTTAGAGCCGTCATTCACGCAAATTATCTCCAGCCTCTGAAAACCCTGACTTAGAAGAGAGTCTAAGCAGGATTCAATTGTGAGCTCGGCGTTATAGCAAGGTACAACAATGCTGACAAGCGGATAATTAGTGTGACGAATCGACACGGTGCTCCTTAGTTAAGAGATTATTCAAGTAGATTAAGCTCTATAGTAGTTTTTACTATAGAGTTCTGATTCGAAATCAGACAAAAGAGGATTAAATGCAATTTACGCCAAAGCAGCTAACACAACTCAAGAACATCGAGCTCGAGATGCTCGATGAGCTTGTCCGCATTTGCGACGCAAACGGAATCAACTACTTTCTCTCGGGTGGAACTTGTTTGGGTGCCGCACGCCATAAAGGCTTTATTCCTTGGGATGACGACATAGATGTCGGCATGCTCAGAGAAGACTACGACCGTTTTGCAAAAGTATGCAAAACGGAGCTTCGCAATAGCTTTGTGTTCCAGGACATGGGCACTGAACCCAGCTGTGGCCTTGTTTTTGGCAAGATTCGCAAAAATGGAACGGTATACTCAGAGATTTACTCTTCGCATATCGCAATGTCGCAGGGCGTATGGATTGATATTTTCCCATATGACCGAGTTTCAAACGATCCGTCAGAACGCGTCAAGCAATATCGTAAGGTTTCGCTCCTTAAGAACCTTTATATCGTCAAGTGCGGATATAAGTTTCCACAAAATAAGAGCGAAATACAAAAAGCCGCCTATTATGTAGCAAAGGCAATGTGCCTTTTCATTCCCCGAAACTGGATAATCAGTAAAATTGACAAGGCAATGCGCACTTACAATCAAGATGAATCATGCCGTTATGCGATGCCTTTTGGCGGCGCTTACAGTATTGAGGTAGAAACCGAAGAACTTGCGAGGCTGCAAGCCCTTACACCTATTGAATTTGAGGGTAAGCAATACAAGACGTTTGCCGACTGGGATGGCTATTTAACAAAACATTACGGCGATTATATGCAGCTCCCGCCCAAAGAAAAGCGTCGAGCGGGAGTACACTACGTTAAAGAACTTAAATTGCCTCAGGATTAATATATGTTTAAAAGCATCTTGCCCTTAAACATGAGATTTTCAAGTGGAAATGGCTGTGAAAACGCAGGGTCAAACATCATACCCAAACGCCTTGCGAAACTACGTTGCCCACTAACAAAACGATGCACAAGCTCCCTGTCCTCATCGTTCATACTTTCGGCATAGCCATCGAGCAGCAGGGCTGCAGCATGAGTAAGGTCGTGTTTGGAAGGCTCCAACAATGAGCTAACAATGCGCTTAACGCGATGGACGCTTAAACTGTTTAATCCACGCTCGCCAACCTGATTTTGACCAGAAATGCGACGCTTAATATAGGCATGATTAAGATCGGGAACTTGAGCATTTAGCGATCGGGCGACCAAGTGAACCCATCCATCATGGATGCGAGGCCAATCTCGAGGTGCATATTGCTGAAGTACGGCCGCAAAAGACGAATTAAATACCATCGTGCAGCCAGAAGCCCAATTTACAGTCAACAGCAAGGCAAACGAATCGGCATAGGGACCAAAGGCTTCATACTCTCTTGATCCGCCATTAAGCTGTTCGTCGACATTGCATACGTCGCTGTAATAAAGATGCGGACCTTCACCAGCCGCCGCAACAGCCTCAATAGCCCTGTACAGCTTATTAGGCATCCAATAGTCGTCTTGGTCAGAAAATGCAAAGAAGTCATAGGCCATGGGATCACTGCCGTAAAGCATGTCCATAAAGTTTCTAGCAAGGCCCTTGTTCTTCTCATTAACAGCAAACAGAACATTTGGCATACGCTGAGCATAGCCAGAGCAAATCTGAGGAGTTGCGTCGCTCGAGCCGTCATCCGAGATAAGCAACGTAACGTTTACACCCTCCTGAGCAAGGATACTATCGATCTGTTCAGCAACATATTTCTCGCCGTTATATGTAGCCATCATCACAAGGACGGATGGTTTCTGCGCTATCACGTTAGTCATGAACGCTCCAGCAATCAATCATGGCACGGTACATATCAGAAAGCGAATCGTTGGGCTCCCAGCCCAACGCCTTGAGCTTAGATGAATCGAGCATGAGGTCAGAGGCCTTCCTGAACGTCGCCTCGCGCTCGGGGTCAAACTCTCTGCGGACCTGTGTACCCTCAGCGCCAAACTGGTCAAGAACCAACTGCGCCATTTCCCTAATGCTGCAATACGCATCCTCGTTAACTGCGTTATACGCTTCTCCCGATTGACCATTAACCAGTGCAATCAAAATAGCGCGCACAGAATCGTCGACTGAAAGGTAGCCGTTGCGCTTAAGGCCATCACTCAACAAGACGATGTCCTTGCCGTCAATGGCATGACGACCGAAATCGGCAAACACTCGCATGTCGTCGGGATGGACACCCTCGCCAAACGTCTGAGCCAAACGCATAACAACCGAAGGGACACCGTGCTCAGTGGCATACGAAGCACACAGGCACTCGACAAGACGTTTTGCCTCGGGATAGCTGTTACGAACGACCATGGGGTCCAGTTTACCAAGGTTATCCTCAGTAGCCACACCTTCGACCTCGCCGTAAACCTCCATAGTAGAGAGGAACAGAACCTTCTTCGCATCTACAGAGTAAGCGTACCTCAGTACAGCCTCCCCGCCATGAACAATCTGCATAATCGTCGTGGCGGGAGTCTCGAGGAAGCTCTTGCTTGATGTTCCGCAGGCAGCATGGACTACATAATCCACGCGCTCGGAACCCGCAAGCTCATCGCCAAGCGACCACTCCAGAACTGAAACGTCATTTCGGTCGCCAAACAGAGCCTGCGCTTTTTTAATATTTCGAACGGGCAGAACCACGCTGATGCCGGCATCAACGCAATCGTTTCTAGAGAGCAGAGTCCTCACGATCTGAGAGCCTATGAGACCCGTTGATCCTGTCACCAAAACGGTCTTACCGTCCAACTCGGCCCAGGGCAGATTGGCCTGAGTGGCAATCTGCGCAGCACGGTCAAACAAAAATTTATCTACAGCGGCCATAGCTGCTCCATTTCCTTGTAATCAACAAACCCCTTAAAGGCAAAGAAATCGCGCTGCGTGGTCACCTTAATATTATCCGCAGGCCCCTCAACCGTATGGGCTTTGTGTCCATAGTGCGCCATAAGCGAGATTGAATCGATGAAATCATGTCTGCCCTCCTTGCGTGCGCGGAGGTGCTCGGCATAAATATCGTTAAACTTGAAGCCTTGGGGAGCACGCGCAAGCTTGCAACGGGAACGGTCGACGACACGTTCCACCACGCCATCCTCCTCCTCGATAATCGTTTCAGGAGAAGGAGCAACCGTTGCGGTGGGACCATACTGGCAAACAGAATCGACACACGCGGTGATAGTCTGCTCATCAATAAGCGGTCGAACGCCGTCATGAATCAAAACAATAGAGTCCTCATCCGTTACGCCAAGCCGATTAAGCTCAGAAAGACCATTAAAGATGGAATCCTGACCCGTCTCGCCACCTGGAACAATCGACAAGACCTTGGAGTAGTGAGCGGCCTCGACTATTTCACGCATATGGTCCATACCCGAGGCAACACACACGACAACGACGCCGGCAACCATGGGATGCTTTTCAAAATGGTCGATGGTATGGGCGATAATGGATTTGCCCCCCAATTCCAAAAACTGTTTAGGGACCTTCGCGCCTCGCATGCGCGATCCAACACCGCCGGCAAAAATAACAACAAAGACGCTATTATGAAATGAGCTAGTCATTACTTATGTAACCACCTAATAAAAGAACAAGTAACTGTGTCAAACTACCGTAAATCCCAACATCTCTAAGCAGCGAATACCTCGATATCAACTTTATTTTATCTAAAATACGGCATGAGCCAAAACTAGAAAGCTGTCGTAGATCATCGAAATAGGAGCAACGGACAGGAAGCGTCGAATCAAGAAGCGCTTTAGCACGCAAGGCAAATAAACTCTCTTTGCTATATGCATTCCTAATGGAACCTGGAGTCAGAAAACGTTTTAAACCGTTGGCAAGCTTTTCGAAAAGATTTAATGTAGCATCTGCACCTACAACATTATTTTCATGTTGACGATAGAGCAGTGTCTTTCTTTTCAAAAATCCGATGTGTCCACAAGCCATAGTTGTAACCGCAAGCCAATGATCATGATAAGCAAAAGCATCTGGGATGGGAGAACTCAAAGCGTTTAGCACCGCACAGCGGTTGACCATCACAGTACAACCCTGAACAACATTAGAAACAAGAAGCTGAGGAAGAGAAACGGAACCGGGTTTGAAAGAAAGCCCCTGAACAAAAGAATGCTTGATTACAGATAGTGAAGAATCGACAACTATAGCATCTGTAAAAACCAAAAGAGGAACTGATTGTCCGAACAACGATTCAAGCTGATTCATTTTTTTTAATGTTAGTTCAACTTTATCGGGTAACCAGAAATCGTCTTGATCGCACAACATCACATAGGGAGAAGAGGAAGAGGCTAGAAGATACATAAAGTTCTTGGTAGCAGAATGAAACGGATTCAGTGCCGAAACGTTACAGATCCTTGAATCAAGACCACAATACTTGTTGATAAGCGCAATTGTGTCATCGGAAGACCCGTCATCAGAAACGAGCAGACGCCATTCATTAAAAGATTGAGAGCGAATAGAGTCGATTTGTTGAGCCAAATATTCGCCGCCATTATAAGTAGCCATGCAAATATCAATCAATGTAGCACCCATATAGTTCCTAGATGACGTTTAGACAATACTTCGAAGCAGATAATAAAAAGTGCAAAGTTTAATAAACCTATTCTCAAGTAAATAAAATGCGATTTTTTTGACGATGGGACATTTTTGACCTTTATAAATATCGAGCATTTCTTTAAAAAAGGTAGATTGACTGACTTCGAAAACAGCGTTTGCAGTCAATCCGAATTTTTTAGAAGAAGCAATAGAACGTAATATATGGTCAGTAGACATCAAAAAACACAATGCTTGTCCAAATCTATCGTCATTACAGAAACAATATTTAAGAGAAATTTGCTCCTCAATAAATACAATCTGTTTAAAATGATCAACCGATAACAAACGTTCAGTTGTTGAATTGCTATTAATTCTATAATAATAAATAGGTTTGTTATGCAAGTAAAAAGATTGTGCTTTGGAGATTATATTAGAAAATTCAAATCTATCCTCATTGATAACAAGATTTACTTCGTCAAAATCAGAAAAAAGAGGACGTCTAATAGCTTTGCTTGCAAGATTATTTAGTTTATAGGAATTAATAAAAGCAAATGTAATATCTTTTTTATCAATGAACCCATTGCCCTGTGAAAACACAGCCGAATAATTAATAAAATGGTCGAGAGAATTTAAATCTCTAGTCATATTAAACATAATAACGTCAGGCGAAGAGCATTCAACGATACGCCTTAAATCCAAAAGGGCATGATTGGAAACAAGAGTATCATCTGCATCAATGCAAATGACATACTCACCGCACGCTGCATTAATTGCACGCCTTCTAGATGAAAAAGGACCGAGTCTATGATCGTTTTTAAGATATAGAAGTTGGTCAGCCGGAATTAACGGTTGATTGCTTAGATAATCAACCAATCCATCGCTAGAGCAATCGTCAACGAGAATTAGTTCCCAAGAGTTATCGAGCTGCGACTTCAAGCTTAAGAATAAATCAGGTAAATATTTTTTACAGTTATAAATAGGCGTGCATATCGAGAACAGCGGAGACCGGTTCTCAGCAATAAGCTCCTGATTACCCATTAATGATACAACCCGTCTTAAAAATGTAATATCGTTCATATAATTGCCGACAACAAACTTCAACTTAGAAATTCACTATTGGCAAGAGAGGCTATCGACTAGACGCCAAGACAGAAACAATACGCTTTGAGGCAAAGCCATCTCCGAAAGGATTGCAAGCTTGACTCATCGATAAATAAGCCTTCCGGTCCGACAAAAGTCTCGAAAATTCGTTATAAATGACGTTTTCATTTGTTCCGACAAGTTTGAGAGTGCCAGCTTCGACGCCTTCAGGTCTCTCTGTAGTATCCCTCATAACGAGAACTGGTTTACCCAGACCAGGAGCCTCTTCTTGAATACCACCGGAATCCGTCAGTATCAAATAACTTGCTGACATAAAATTATGAAAATCAAGGACTTCAAGAGGGTCAATAATATGGAGGCGATCAAAACCATCGAGCTCCTCATGAGCGGCTTTTCGAACATGGGGGTTCATATGAATTGGATAAATCGCTTTTGTGTCTGGATGCTCCTCCATCACTCTACGAATTGCACGGAACATGTGATGCATAGGTGCACCTAAATTCTCACGACGATGAGCTGTAATAAGAATCAGACGACTATCTTTTGCCCAATCAAGCTCAGGATGTGAATAACCTGAGCGAACAGTTGTGCGAAGTGCATCGATACCGGTATTACCGGTAACCCAAATTTTAGAGCCAGGCTTTCCCTCGTTAATTAAATTATCTTTAGCGGTGGAAGTGGGAGCAAAATAATAATCCGTAATGATATCAACGGCTTGTCTATTAAATTCTTCAGGCCAGGGGCTGCTTATATTATAAGTACGAAGCCCCGCCTCAACATGACCAACCGGAATATGAAGATAGAAGCAAGCCAGAGCAGCAGCAAATGAAGTGCTGGTATCGCCGTGCACAAGAACAATATCCGGGTGCTCAGCTACCAGAACATCCTTAATCTTGAGAAGAACGTCGCAGGTAACGTCAAATAAAGATTGACCAGGTTTCATAATAGCTAAATCGTAATCAGGAACCACTTGAAATACTTTCAAAACCTGATCAAGCATTTCGCGATGTTGACCGGTCACCGTTACAACTGTGTCAAAGCGATCAGAATTGGATTTAAGCTCATTAACAAGAGGACACATTTTTATGGCTTCGGGACGCGTACCAAAAACTAACATCACTTTCATTTTTGCAATCCCCTTCTAGCTAAAGAAATTAATAGCTGCTTTAAAAAATCAAATGAATCGTCTTTGTGAAATACCAGGCAGAAATATAAATTAATGATCGCCAGAGAAAGAACCGTCTCAAACAAAAAGGACATAATTGAAATTGAAAAGTATGAAAACAGGCTGTTTAACAGAATGCAAGGAAATAAAGAAATTATAAACCAGAAGACATAGCATTTAAAATAGTCTGCCGGAGAAGTATGGAATAGGTATTTATATAGAATAACACCCTCTCTCCAAGCACTTGTAAGAAGTGTACTCACAAACGTTCCAATAAACACGCCGACAATTCCAAGATGAATAACTCCAACAATAGAAATAACAAGATTTAAAACAGCCTGAATTAATGGACGCAATTTGTCCTTCACAAATAGACCGGAAGCATTAACAAAACATACGTTAATGATTCGAGATGAGTTCCAGAAAAAATGGATAGATAGAACTATGGTCACGGATTGATCTAACAAATAGTCAGAACCCAGCCAAAGAGTAATGAAATTATTAATCAATAGATAAAAGCAGGCCGCACAAAGCGATGCTGCCCATATATTAATAAACCTCAACTTTTTATAGAGAGACAACTTCTCATCATCGACAGCATCAATCAAAGCATTGCCAATTGTTGGGACAAAACTACCAAATATTTTATTAAGGAATAAATCAAGGGCAGAGGATATCAGTTGATAATTCGAGTAAAGACCGACCGTAGTGACACCAATAAAGGTAGACAAAATAATGCTATCAGTGCTATTGAGAACAACACCACCGACTTTATGACACATCAATGCGCCTGTATCCTTTAGAATTCGAATACACTTTGATTTGGACAACTTAGCATTCGATTGAGAGACAATAGAAGGATATTGGCGAGAAGAGCATACGGACAAAAAGTAATTATAAAGTATGCCAATACAGATTCCCACAGTTAAAACTAAAGTATAGTTAGCAGAAATCAACAATATAGCTATTTTTATAAGATTTGACAGAATGTTATAGATACAGTTTGCAGAAGAAATTAAATAACCCTTCTGATCGGCATTAAGAAGAGATTGCCTATAAACGCAAAAATAACTTGAAGCACTCTGAATAACGAAAAGCCAATAGACAAGATTTAGATTAACATCTGAAGGAATATTTCCAGGATCAGCAATTACCGAGTCAATAAACGGGTAGAAAACTCCGCCTAAAACAAGAGTAAGAATTCCGATAATTGAATATACGGTTTTGTAAAAATTTAGTAGCTCCGCACAGGATTTATCATCACCATCTTTTATAGGTCCATACATATTAAAAGCGATTACGGAACCGATACCAAGTTCTGTAAGCGAAAAAACTTGCAATATATTTGTAAATAGCGAAGAAATACCAAGATAGCTCGCATTTAAGACATAGAGAAAAACAGTTCTAAAAATGAACGAACCTAAATAATTGGCAAGCTGCTCACCAACACCTGCAATAGATGCAAGAATTGCATTTTTAGCTCTAGAGTTACTATTTGCCATAAAATATTAGCCTATCAAATTAATTAAAAGGATGTCGAAAACGCGAATAAAGCTTCCTCAATTTCTCCTTTTGATGATATCTAGAAAGCTCATTTTTTTGCGAGTGAACTAAGTTCATATCCCTTTCATATAGAAACTGAAATCCCATTGCTGAGAATTCAGTAATAGCTTCTTGCATCTTAGTTAGATTTGAAAAATTCATAGAAAGGGCACCGTCAGCCTGGCCATAGCGCATCGCAAGCGCGGGATCAGAGCCCCAAACACGATGGTCGTTGAAGGGGTGAGGGGGAACATAAGTCATTATCCCGTGTTCAGCTGCTTTTAAAGATAGCGTCATATCCTCAGCAACAATTTTATAGTTCTGGAGTGCTTCTGTTCCCTCAAACATATAGTCGAGTGTAAACTTTGGCAAAAACCAGGAGTGGCCAACAAAATCGACTTGCATAGTCCTTTTATTAGGTTCTGCCCATCCAACCCGGTAGTACTTTGATTTATCGAGTGGGTAACCAGCAGGATCCTGAAGAACAACGCCAATCGCACCGTAAATTCCAACTTGATTCATCATGGCAAAATGGCAGCTTTCCAGCCAACAATCACCAGGAATGGTATCGTCATCAAATAGGCAAACATAGTCGTTTTTACAGGAGCGAGCATAATTGAAACGCTCCCACACACCCCTATTAGACTTCTCAATTCGCACATCATCAAAATAGCCAAGAACTGTTTTTTCAAAATTAATCGAATAATAACTGTCTATGCCATCCTGAAACAGAATAATTTCTGAAGGTTTTAATGTTTGTTTTTCTAGGGCAGCAAGCTGCTTCTCTAAAGCATCAGGTTTTTTATAAGAGGTAAGAACAACAGATACATTAAAACTAACCTTGTCTGGACGAAACATCCAACAGTTGCGCTTAGCATAAATAGTGTTGGGATTTGAATAAGGCCTCGTATCAGAACCATGGATATAGGCATCAATTGAGGAACCGAAATCGACATAACAATTATTTGGATTGTTTTTATACAATTCATAAATAATTGGTTCAGCCATAGGACCAGCGGAAACGACATACAGCAGATTCTCTCGATCACCAAAATCCCGAATAATTTGAGAGACCAGTTTGCCACATTCAGTTTCCCAGTAATTGATGCAATCATCGCCAACTGGATAGTACTTAAGAACATTCAAATTGCCAATTGTATTAAACTGGCCAGCTTGATTTGCAATTACAACGGCATCACGGGTCAGTCTTTTAAAATCTCTTTTAAAAGACTGATAATTAGAATTAACGAATAGGTTAGCAAATGTAATATTTTTACTTTTAATATGCGTTGAATACCAGTAGTAGGCGGGACGATCGCAGCAGGGGCAAGAGATGCCATAAAAAACATTATCGTTATCTAGAGTAAGCGTGTTCTTTAATGCGGTAGCCAAAGGCGAGTCGCCCTCTGACGACCATCCTTCTTGAGCTACAACCTTTTCACCGGTCATGATCGCTCTTTCACCATCACCATAGCGCAAAACCGTAATATTATCGCCATTGGCAATGCGAGAAAAAATACGCTCATACTCGTCTTTAAGAAAAATTTTCTCCACTGTATACCTTCTTAAACTATATCTATCAATTATCCGATAACTTCAAGTACGATTGAATTGATGCTCTCTCCATAACCAATACCAGGAACAGCCCATTTTCCATTCAAGTCAGTCGTTTTAGGCGCGCATCCCCGTTTGACATATCCGAAACGGGGATCAACGCAGGTTTTGTTTAGAGGTTCATCAGTAGCGTAAGCCTTAAGATGTTGAACCTGAGCGCGAAGACCGATTCGAACAGACTCAAAAGTGTATCCAGGCTTACCGGCTCCCGTAGCTCCCAAACCACCAAAATTGCACTGCTCAGGCTTAACAAGATTGCCGAACTTTAAATAACCTGTTTCTTTCATGACCTGGGCATAGAGCACTTCAGGAGAGATGCCTTCAGAAGTTGCCTCTTCATAAAGAATCTTGCAGAACTCTTTAACTGTGGCAGCCCCTTTGTTTTTATAAACAGATTTCGGATAGGCCTGCTCCCCAACAGTTCTTAGATAATGGGCCGCAGCATCTTCATATGAAGAAAAGGCGGGAGACATAATGTAGCCCTCGAAACTGGTCATGCTCGACCCATCGCGCCGCTCTTTTAATCCATATTTAAGGTAATGGGTATAGTAAGCCTTTAAATTTTTACCGAAAGCCTTGCGAAGATCTAAATAACGAGTTTTATAGCCATGCACGTCGAACGCCTCGGAGCCGCGGCGGCCCTCGGCCATGCCGTACCGGATGAAGTGGCGGAGGACGGCGCCGTCGTCGAGCATGGTCACGCCGCAGCCGCTGACCTTGGTGTATGCCTTCTCGACGTCGTCGTTGCGGGAGAGGTAGTACCCGGGGTCATAGACGGGAGCGTAGTCCACGCCGCCCGACGAGGTGCGAAGCCCCTTGATCTTGGAGCAGCCGGTAGCGTGGCGCCCCTCGGACTTCCCGTAACTCATATAGTGCTCGTAGTACCTTGCGAGGTCGGTGCCGTAGGCGGCGCGGAGGTCGGGGTACTCGTTGTAGTAGCTCTGCACGTCGAACGCCTCGGAGCCGCGGCGGCCCTCGGCCATGCCGTACCGGATGAAGTGGCGGAGGACGGCGCCGTCGTCGAGCATGGTCACGCCGCAGCCGCTGACCTTGGTGTATGCCTTCTCGACGTCGTCGTTGCGGGAGAGGTAGTACCCGGGGTCATAGACGGGAGCGTAGTCCACGCCGCCCGACGAGGTGCGAAGCCCCTTGATCTTGGAGCAGCCGGTAGCGTGGCGCCCCTCGGACTTCCCGTAACTCATATAGTGCTCGTAGTACCTTGCGAGGTCGGTGCCGTAGGCGGCGCGGAGGTCGGGGTACTCGTTGTAGTAGCTCTGCACGTCGAACGCCTCGGAGCCGCGGCGGCCCTCGGCCATGCCGTA
>OBYR01000481.1_pt1 | contig 30643 bp, 19 predicted proteins | sample 1495491 | NCBI WGS metagenome assembly OBYR01 (sample SAMEA2580206, study PRJEB22360) | human gut metagenome | biome: human gut; feature: human-associated habitat; material: faeces | place: Denmark | collected 2008/2010 | reverse complement strand
CGATGGACTGTGTGTTTGCCGCGGCTGGAGGGCGTGCTCGCCTACGAGTCCGAGGCGCTCGCGCCCTTCGCGCCGCGCTACCTGGAGTTTGCGTTCAACGAGCTCCAGGTCGAGTATGCCGGCTGGCCGCTCGGCGGGCGCATCGACCGCGTGGATGTGGACGCCGAGAACCGCGCTGTGGTGATTGACTACAAGCATCGTTCGGGTGTCGAGGAGTTTAAGCTCGCCGACCCCACGGTGCGCGACGAGGAGTCGGGCGAGGCCCCCATCGACGATCCGCGCTGGCTGCCACCCCATACCCAGACACTCATCTACGCGCAGGCCATGCGCCGGGCGCTGGGTCTAGATGCCCGTGCGGCGCTCTATTTTTCGACCAAGGGCGGCAAGCCCGCACTGCGTGGTGCGGCGAGCGCCGAGTTGCTCGAGGAAGAGCGCGGCGACGGCCGCATTCCGGGCCTTAAGAAGGGCTTTCCGGGCGAGGGCGGCAACATGGACTTCGATGCGCTGCTCGACCGCGTGGAGGCCGGCATCGCCGAGCGCTTGCGCGAACTCGAGGCGGGCATCGTCGCCGCTGTCGACCCGACGTCGGCGCAAGCCGCGCATGCGCGCTGCTCGTATAACCACGAAGGAACGTTTGTAAGGAGGGACGTGTAGACCATGGATCTTTCGACCTTGATGCCGCAACAGCTGCAAGTCGTCAAAACGCTCGACCGCCCGCTGTTTGTCTCGGCAGGTGCCGGCTCGGGCAAGACCTTTACCCTCACGCGCCGCATCGTCTATGCGCTCTCGCCCGAATCCGGTCCGTTTGTCGAGCATCTGGACCAGGTGCTCGCCATTACCTTTACCAAAGACGCCGCGGCCGAGATTCGCGACCGCGTGCGCCGTGCGCTTATCGAAGAGGGTATGGACGAGGAGGCCCTGACCGTCGACGACGCTTGGATCTCGACCATTCACGGCATGTGCTCGCGTATCCTGCGCGCGCATGCGCTGGAGCTGGGCATCGACCCCGAGTTCACGGTGCTTACCGATACCGATGAGCTTATGGATCAGGCTGTCGAGCATGTGCTGGGGCGCGCGACGGCGCCCGATGCCGCGCCCGAGCTCGCCACTTCGCTTAAGGCCCTCTACGCCTGGTATCCCATGGCGGGCGAGGGCGGGACGTTTGGCGCCGGTACCACCATCAAAGGCCTGGTGCGCGACTTGCTGGAGCTATCGAGCCAGCTTCCGGGCGGCATGGACGATGTGTGCGTGGCGCGCGGCCAGGCCGACACCTCGGCGCTTGCCGATGCCTATCGTGCGGCGCTGGGCGCAAGCAAGGCCACGACCGAGAAAGCGCAGGTGGCACTCGACGCCATCGACGCGTTTGAGGCGAGCGGCAAAACCATGGGGGATGCGGCGCGACTCATGATGTCGTGCAGTATGCCTCGAGCGAGCAAGGCGTTTCCTAAGGAGCAGGTGGAGCTACTCAAGGCCGAGGCCGCCGATGCGTTTATCAATATCGTGCTTGCCTGCGGCGGCCCGGCGCTCGATGCGCTGGTGGGGCTTGCCCGTGCCGTAGAGGCGGAGTACCGTGCGCTCAAGGCCGACCAGTCCGCGCTCGATAACAATGACCTGCTGCGCATGGCGTACGAGGCGCTGCGCGACTACCCGGCTATTCGAGCTGCCTATGAGGGCCGCTTTAAGATGGTCATGATCGACGAGTTCCAAGATACCGACCAGATGCAGGTCGATCTGATTCGCTATTTGACGGGTGCGGGCGAGCGCGCGCTGTGCACGGTGGGCGATGCGCAGCAGTCGATCTATCGCTTCCGTGGTGCCGAGGTCGAGGTGTTTCGCCGCCAGGAGCGCAAGGTGGGTTCGACGACGGCGTCCGAGACGGTCACCACGTCCGATGCTCCCGCCGGCGAGCTCGTCAAACTCGTGCGCAACTTCCGCAGCCACGACGAGGTGCTGCGCTATGTGGCGCGCGTCTTTGACGGCGACACCGGTGGTTTGATGCAGGGGTTCTTGGATCTTGAACCGAGCGACAAACGCAAGGACATGCTCAAGGCAAAGGCTTCGCGCCGCCAGGCGCTGTTCGTTGCCGGCGGCAGTATGCAGGAGCGCACGCAGGCCAAGGCCCGTGCGATCGCCGAGCGATTCCATGCGCTTGCCGATGCCGGCCAGCCCCAGGGCGGCATGGTGCTGCTGCTGGGTCGCATGACCAACGCCGATGTCTATGCGCAAGCTTTCCGTGACCAAGGGCTCGACTGCGTGATCGCAGGCGGCTCGGTCTTTGCCCAAGCCGCCGAGGTGCAGACGGTGCGCGCCCTGGTGTGCGCGCTCGCCAATCCGGCCGATACGGCGCAGGGTCTTATGCCACTGCTGGCCTCGCCGATGTTTGCACTCGGCGCCCAGGAGTTCCTGGCGCTGGCGACCAAGCTCGACGAGCAGACGGGCGAGACGTCGCGTCGCAACATCGATGCGGGCATCATGAGCGATTCCGATGTGCCGGGCTTGCAGGGCTTGCCGCTCGTAACGCGCGCCCGCGAGGTGCTGCGCTACGCACTGCGTCGCGTGGGGCGTGATTCGTTCGCTGCCATCGCGCGCGACGTGGTCAACGCCTCCGGCTGGTTCGTGCGTCTGGCGCAGCGCGGCCCCGAGGGCAAGGCCATTGCCGCCAACGTGCTCAAGGCGCTCGACGCCGTGGCCGAGGCAGAGGCCGAGCTCGGCAATTCTCCGCGCTCCATCGCGCTCGCCTTCGACCGCTTCTTGGCGGGCAAGGAGGCCCCGGGCGCCCTCAACGAGGAGGGCGACGGCGCGGTGCGCATCATGACCGTGCATGCGTCCAAGGGCCTGGAGTATCCGGTCGTGGCGGTTGCCGAGTGTTTTGGCGTGCGCAAATCGTCCGGTGCGGCACAGATGGGTCGCGTCGAGGGCGGAGCGCAAGTCGTGGCGCTGCCGGCGCGCTTCGATGGCGTTAAGCTTGCCGACGGAACCTTCGTGAAGGGCGATGACGTCAAAAAGCAGTTTGAACACGCGTTTAAGGGCAAGGGTACGTCGCTGTGGCTGCCGCCGGAGCTCATGGAGGACGTGTGCGCGACGGGCTCTCCCGCCGAGGCATTTGCTCGCCTGCGCAACGACGACCTGCAGCTTTCGCTCGAGGAGCGGGCCCGCTTGCTCTATGTTGCCATGACGCGAGCGGGCGAGCTGGTGATCTTGGCGATGGATGCCGGTGTGAGCCGCGGCAAGGTGATGGCGCCGACCTTCGATGTCGAGACGGATCTGACCTACGACGTGCTGCGCCGCATCCTGCCGACCGATAGTCTGGACATGCCGCAGCTCGATAGCGACCGTCTGGTGTTCGACAACTCCCAGCCGGGCGACTACGAGCTCATCTCGCTGGCGGACTTTACGTTTGGTGAGCAGGCGTTTGAGGCTAACGCTTCGCTGGATGCCGAGGGCAGGCTCGTTCGCGGCGATGTCGATGTCGCTGATAATGCTGCGCACTCAACTGTGCCCGGTCCTGCCGACCCCAAGCCCGATGCGTTTGAGCTCGTGTATCCCCAGGCAGTGGGCGTGCGCATGGGCATCTGTCCGTTCCCGGTGCGTGACTCGTATAGCTACTCGTCAATTGCCGTGGCGCTGCATGCCGAGTCCGAGGACCGTGCCGCCGAGGCGCTTGTTCCCATGGACGAGTCCGGCGATGATGCGGAGTCGGATGGCTCGGAGATGGCCGATGCGGACGTGGCTGCTGTCGAGCCCGCCGGCAACCCCATGGCGCTGGGCTCGGCCTTCCACGCCGCTTGCCAGTGGCTCATCGAGATGGGTGCCGATGCGCTGCCCGTTGAGCGTGCCGACGCCCTGGCTCGCTTGTGGCGCCTGACGCCGGAACAGCGCGAGCGCTTCGATGTCGCTCTGGATCGCTGGCTCAAGTCGTCGGTTCGTGCCGAGCTGCTCGCGTGGCCGTGCATCCGTGCCGAGGTGCCGTTCTTCTCGCTGGGCTGCGAGGACGAGGATATCGCCCGCTACGGCGCCTATGCCGAGGGCGCCATCGATGCCTTGGCAACCGACCCGGCGGATCCGTCGCGCGCACTGGTCATCGACTACAAGACGGGTGGCACGCCGGATGAGACGCCGGAGCAGCTGCTCGAGAAACACGCCTTGCAGGCGCGCGTTTACGCCGACGTTCTGCACAAGGCGGGCTTTGAGGTCGTGACCGTCAAGTTCGTTCGCGTGGAGCGGGCGAATCCAACCATCTTCGTCAATCCCGCCGAACCTCAAGTGGTCACCTACAACCTCTAGTCCTCAGATAACTTGCGGTGGAATACGGACTGTTTTGGTCAAAAAAGCCGCCAAACAGTCCGCATTTCACCGCAACTGCAAGAGGAGCCGTGTTGGTTTGGCTAGGTTCGGGTGCCGTCCGCGCTGTGCGGTAGAATCGTAACCCTAAGATCACGAACCCGCATCGGAGCTCATTACATGGCATTCGTCCATCTGCACAATCACACTGTTTTCTCCATGCTTGACGGCGCAACCCGTATCCAGGATATGGTCAATCGTGCTGTTGAACTTGGCATGCCCGCCGTGGCCATTACCGACCACGGCTACATGTATGGCGTGCCCGACCTGGCGCTGGCCTGCGACGCCGTCAATCACAACACGCCCGAGTACAAAACCTGGAGCCACGACAAGGCCTTCTTGGAAAAGGACCGCCGCGACGAGCTGGTGGAGCCCGACCCCGAGGCAAACCCGCGCGAGCATGCCCAGTACGTCAAAGACATGGCCATGTGGGACGAGAAGGGCAACATCGACGAGCTCAAACCGCCCCTGGTCATCAAGCCCATCTTTGGCTGCGAGGTCTACTTTACGCCGGACGAGACCCTTGCCCGCGACCACAAGCCCGAGCTCTACCACATGATCCTTCTGGCCAAGGATCAGGAGGGCTACGTCAACCTAATGCAGACGGTCTCCGAGGCCGCCGTGCAGGGCTTTTACTACAAGCCGCGCGTGACGCTCGACAACCTGCGCCGCCACGCCAAGGGTATGATCTGCACGAGCGCCTGCATCGCGGGCATCATCCCCAAATACATCGACCGCGGTGACATGGAGGGCGCCATCAAGTGGGCCGAGACCTTCCGTGATACCTTCGAGCCCGGCGACTTCTATATCGAGATCCAGGAACACGGCATCACCACCGACAACGGCCTGACCGACGAGCAGATGGACCGCACGCTCATCGACATCGCCAAGCAGGTGGGCGTCAAGGTTATCGCTACCAACGACTTCCACTACCTGCGCCGCGAGGACGCGCCCGTGCAGGACGTCATCATGTGCATCGGCATGAACGCCAAGGTTGACGACCCCAACCGCATGCGCATGACCGGCTCGGAGTTTTACATGAAGACCGAGGAGGAGATGCGGGCGATGTTCCCGTATTGCCCCGAGGCCTGCGACAACACGCTCGAGATCGCCGACAAGTGCTACGTTGAGCTGGACTGGGACTCCATCATCCTGCCGCGCTTCCCGTTGCTCGACCCCGGCGAGACGCACGAGAGCCAGTTCCGCCGCGAGTGCGAGAAGGGCCTGCGCCAGCACTACGGCGACGACTGGGCCACGCGCGAGATCGGTGGCGTCAACATCAAAGAACGCTTTGAGTACGAATACAAGGTCATCTGCGACAAGGGCTTTGCTGCCTACTTTTTGATCGTTGCCGAGTACGTGCAATGGGCCAAGGACAACGGCATCGGCGTCGGCCCCGGCCGTGGCTCGGCCGCCGGCGCTATCGTCGCCTACGCCATGAACATCACCGCGTTCGACCCGCTCGAGAACGGCCTGATGTTCGAGAGGTTCCTGTCCCCGCAGCGTACCGAGATGCCCGATATCGATATGGACTTCGACGATGAGCGGCGCCTCGAGGTCGTGGAGCACGTTCGCCAGCTCTACGGCCCCGAGAAGGTCACCCACGTCATCACCTACTCGACCATTAAGGCCAAGCAGGCCATCAACGACGCCGCGCGCGTGCTGGACTATCCGGTCTACATGGGCCAGCGCCTGTCCAAGATGGTCTCGAGCGACCCCAAGGTCAAGCTCAAGCAGGTGCTCGAAAAGCAACCCGGCAAAGAGGATCTGTTTAACCCCGACTTTGCCGAGGCCTATAAAAAGGACGACGACGCCCGCCGCATCATCGACACGGCGCTCTCGATTGAGGGCCTCACCCGTGGCGAGGGCGTGCACGCGTGCGCCGTTCTGATCTGCCGCGACCCCGTCAACGAGCACGTGCCCACCAAGCTCGACACCAAGGGCGGCGTCGAGATTACCCAGTACGAGGGCCATACCGTTGCCGACATGGGCCTGCTCAAGATGGACTTCCTGGGCCTGCGCACGCTGACGGTTATCTCCAAGGCCAAGGCAAACATCAAAAAGAACTTCGGCATCGACATCAAAGAGGAAGAGATTCCCTTTGACGATCCCGAGATCTTTAAGCTTATGGGTTCCGGCCACACCGCCGGCGTCTTCCAGGTCGAGTCCGCCGGCATGACGGCCACGATCAAGAACATGAAACCCACCGAGTACAAGCACGTCGTGGCATTGATCGCTCTATACCGCCCGGGCCCGCTGGGCGCCGGCATGGTCTCGTCCTACATCAACCGTATGAACGGCAAGGAGCCGGCCGTCTCCTACGACGATCGCCTGGACGACATCCTGGGTGAAACCTACGGCACCATGGTCTACCAGGAGCAGGTTATGCTCATCTCCGTCGAGATGTGCGGCTTCTCCAAGGGCGAATCGGACTCGCGTATCCGTAAGCCCGTGGCTAAGAAAAAGATCAAGCTGCTCACCTCGACGGTGCTCCACTGGGAGGATGGCTCGGACGAGACCACCTACGACCACTGGATGAACGGCGCTATCAAGAACAACTACACGCGCGAGGTCGCCCAGAAGATTTGGGACGATGTTCTCGAGTTCGCGTCCTACGCCTTTAACAAGTCGCACTCCGCCGGCTACGCCATCCTGGTTATGCAGACGGCGTGGCTCAAGGCGCACTATCCGCACGAGTACATGGCGGCCGTTCTGACGTCCTATACGGGCAAGACCGACAAGATCGTTCACTACGTCTCGGCGTGCCGTCATGATGGCATCCCCGTGCTGTCGCCAGATGTCAACGAGTCGGGTACCGAGTTCACGGCTACCAAGGAGGGCGTGCGCTTTGGTCTGGCCGGCATCCGCGGCGTGGGCACTGGCGTGGCGCAGGCGATTATCGCCGAGCGCGAGGCGGGCGGCCCGTTTAAGACACTGCACGACTTTGTCGAGCGCGTGGACTCGAGCCAGGCTAACCGTCGCGTGATCGAATCGCTCATCAAGGCAGGTGCTTTCGACTCCACGGGGTATCCGCGTCGTCAGATGATGCACTTTGTGGATAAGAACAACCCCGAGAACATCATCGATGCCGCGGTAAAGCGCCAGAAAGATCGCGCGAGTGGCCAGACGTCGTTCTTCGATATGTTTGGCGACGTTGAGGGCTCGGGCTTTGAGGTGAGCGTGCCCGATCCGGACGGCCAGGAGTGGGACCGTCACCTTAAGCTGAGCCAGGAGAAGGAGGTTCTGGGCATCTATGTCTCGGACCACCCGTTGCGCCCGTTTGAGTATGCACTAGCCAAGGCACGCGACTTCTCGTTCTCGCAGATCGATACCGGCTACGAGGTGCAAAACCCCACGGGCGGTACCATCAACCAGGAGATTCCCGAGGGCAAGGCGCTGTGGTGGGCCGGCATGGTTTCGAGCGTGTCCAAGCGCGTGACCAAAAACGGCGACCCCATGGGTATTGTGCAGCTCGAGGACATGGAAGGCGAGGCCACGGTCGTGGTGTTCCCCAAGACCTACAAAGAGGCCGAGGGATACCTGTACGGCGAGGTCGATCCCGAGACCGGTGCGCAGCTGTCTGATGCGTTTGTTCGCATTAAGGGCAAGCTCGAGCGTTCGGACCGCGGCGACCAGATCATCGCGCAGGAGATCGTGCCGCTTGAGCTTAACGAGGAGAACAACAAGCCCAAGGTGTTTGAGGTCATGGTGCCCAACAGCCGCTTTAGCCAGGGCAATATGGCGCGTCTTGCCACGGTGCTTACCGCCAACCCGGGCGGCGACCGCGTGGAGATCTTTATCGAGCAGGTGGACGGGCGCGTACTGCGTGCCGAGGTGCCGGCCAAGGTCAACGCACGCTCGATTCCGCTGCTGGCAGAGGCCAAGGCCATCGTCGGCAACCAAGGCCGCGTGACGGTGATCTAGGGACGGCGTTGCTGGTCCGCGCGAGATTGGAGGAAGTGATGGAGCAGGGGACGTTTGCGCAGGCGCTTCGTAAGGAGGCGGCGCTCAGCAGTACCTTTATGAAGGGGCGCTCGCTCATGCTCAACGGCGCCGTGCTGTCGTTTGAGGACTCCGGCTCGCGCTTCTCCAAAAATGTGACTATTGAGGGCACGGTGCGCGGCTCGCGCGGCGACCTGTACAAGACGCACGTGGCGCTCGACATGGACGAGCACGAGGTTGTCGACTACGACTGCGATTGCCCCGCCGCCTTCCGCTATTCCGGCATGTGCAAGCACGCTATCGCCACGGCGCTGGCGTATCTGGATGCCAGTGGCGCCGAGCCCGTCGAGGGCTTGCGTACGCCGGTCCGCACGTTTACGGCACCGCCCGCACAGTCAAAGCAGCCCACACACCCCGCGCCCACCGCATCTGCGGTCAACCCCAATTTTCCCTTCCCGGCACCCGTCCCCACGAGCCCGAGCCTTGTGGCGGCGCTTTCCGATCTTTCGGACGCGCGCATGGACGAGCTCGTGGCTATGCGTCGCAAGTTCGCCAGCACCATTGACCCCGATGCGCCCAAGGCAGTGCTGGAGCCCTCGCTGGTGCCGTACTACAATCCGCTGTTTGCCGATCGTTTTAACTGGGCACTCGAGTTTCGCATTCGCTGCGGTTCGGTGTCCTACGTGGTTAAGGATATCGACGGCATGGCCGATGCCTATGTGCGCGGCGGTACGTTCTCCTATGGCAAGAAGCTTACGTTTGTCCATGTGCCCGAGGCATTCGATGACGTGTCGACAAAGCTGCTTGACTTTGTTGCAATGACGGTCGCCTACCTAGGTGATATTACGAGCTCGCGCTCGGCATCGTACGACTTTGCCCGCAGCGGCTTTGTCGCCGAGCGTCAGTTGCCGGTATCCGAGTATTCCGTCGTGTCCGTGCTGGACCTGCTGCGTGGCAGGACCCTGTCCTTTGAGCCTGCTTGGTCGCGGGGGACGACGACGCATCGCGCCTACGAGGTGGCGGTCGAGCCGTCGCCGCAGGGGGAGGGCGAAGTCCCGGCCAAGCGCCCGCCGCTCCTTGCCGCCAAGATTGCACCGGCGGCGGGAGGCAGCTACGACTTGCGTCTGCCGGCCGATACGTATTGCTTTGTCGCTGGTGACGCAGCCTATCTGGTCGATACGCGCCGCGCACGCCGTAGCGACACGGCGTTTGCCCAGCATGCGGCACCGTTCCTATCGCACTTGTTGCCCTGCCGCACGCCGGTCCATATCGCCGCCGACCAGGTGGGCGAGTTCTGCCGCATGGCGCTGCCTATCTTGCGCGACTACACCGACCTGACCGCTCCCGCCGCGCTCGACGCCGTGGCGCCCGAGCCGAGCTTTGCCATGGCGATCGGCGTCGACGATGGTCTTGTGACCTGCAAGATTACGGTGACCTACGGCGATTGGTCGGCAGATCTCTTTAGTCTTGGTGCTCCGGGCAGTCCCTTCGAAGAACAACGCCCCGGCGTTCCGCCCCGCGATACGGTGGCGGAGTTTCGCGTTATGGACACGGCTGCCCTGTACTTCGATTTCTACGAGGGCGGCCTGGCATTTGAGGAGCGCGATGACGCCCGCCTGTTCCACTTGCTGACCGAGGGCCTGTCTGCCCTGTCCGAACTGGGCGAGATCATGCTCAGCGATCGCCTGTGCCAGATCTCGGTCCGTCCTGCGCCCAAGCTTTCGGTGCGTGCGACCGTCAAGAGCAACTTGCTCGACGTCGAGCTGGGTGCGAGCGGGCTTTCAGCGGCTGACCTTGCCATCTATCTCGATTCGTATAAGCGCCACCAGACGTTTGCGCGCCTTACGTCCGGCGACATCGTTCGCCTGGACGAGGGCGCTCGTGCCGCGTTTGGTCTTGCCGAGGACCTGGGCGTCGATGCCGTCGACCTGCTCGACGGCGTGTCGCTTCCCGCCTCGAGCACCCTTTTTGTCGACAGCATGCTCGCGCGCACGCCGGCGCTCGAGGCCGATCGCGACGCCGCGTTCCGCCGCACCGTCGAGCGTCTGGACACGCTCGGCAAGATGGACTTTACGGTGCCCGCCTCGCTCAAGGCTACGCTGCGTGGCTACCAGGTTGACGGCTATCAGTGGCTCGGCTCGCTTGAGCATTTGGGCCTCGGCGGCATCTTGGCCGACGATATGGGCTTGGGCAAAACGCTGCAGATGATCGCACATATCCTGGCGCGCGTGGAGGCGGGGGATACCAAGCCCACGCTCGTGGTATGCCCCGCGTCGCTCGTGTACAACTGGGCTGCCGAGTTGGAGCGCTTTGCCCCCTCGCTTGATGTGTGCGCCATCGTGGGCGCCAAAGCCCAGCGTCGCGTGCAAATTGCCGGTGCCGCCGAGCACAACGTGGTCGTGACGTCGTATGACCTCATGCGCCGCGACATCGACGAATACATCGAGCAGGACTTTACCCGCGTGGTGCTCGACGAGGCCCAGTACATTAAAAACCCGCTCACCCAGGTGGCGCGCGCCGCCAAGCGCCTGCCGGCCGGCGTGCGCTTTGCCTTGACGGGAACGCCCATCGAAAACCGCCTGTCCGAGCTCTGGAGTATCTTCGACTTTTTGATGCCGGGTCTTCTGGGCACGCGCGACTCATTTGCCAAGCGCTTTGAAAGTCCCGTCGAGCATGCCGAGGGCGACAGCGCCGCTCGTCTGCAGGCGCTCGTGTCGCCGTTTGTGCTGCGTCGCGTCAAGGAAGAGGTGGTGGCCGACCTGCCCGAGAAGATCGAGGATACGGTGATGGCGCAGCTTACCGGCGAGCAGCGCAAGCTCTACCTGGCAAACCAGGACCGCATCGCTCAACAAGTGCAGCACCGCGAGGCGGGGGAGTTTAAGAAAGACAAGCTCAAGGTACTTGCCGAGCTCACCAAGCTGCGTCAGATCTGCTGCGACCCGCATCTGCACTATGCGGACTACAAGGCGGGAAGCGCCAAGCTCGATACATGCATGGAGCTCGTCCACGGCGCGCTCGACGGTGCCCATCGCATCTTGCTGTTCAGCCAATTTACGGGCATGCTCGATATCATCGGCAAGCGCCTGGCCAAGGAGGACATCGCCTTTCTTAAGCTTACGGGCGCATCGTCTAAGGAGAGTCGCGCCAAGATGGTTGCGCAGTTCCAAGCGGGCGAGGTGCCGGTGTTCTTGATTTCGCTCAAGGCGGGCGGCGTGGGCCTTAATTTGACGGCTGCCGACGTGGTCATCCACTACGACCCGTGGTGGAACGTGGCGGCGCAGGATCAGGCGACCGACCGCGCCCACCGCATTGGCCAGCAGCACACCGTGACCGTGTACAAGCTCATTGCCAAGGACACGATCGAGGAGCGCATCATGCAGATGCAGGAGTCCAAGCGCGATCTGGTCAACAGCGTGCTCGGCGGCGACGGCATCTCATCGGCGCTGTTCACGCGCGAGGATGTTCTGGCGCTGCTCGGTGGCGACGGTCGCTAACCCGCTCGGGTGGGGCCGCCAGGGCGGATAGTACGCGCCGCCCCACCGTTCTCGCCCGTTATGTGTTCATTTGCAATGCCATGGATGGCCCGGCGCTCTTTGGGCATAAGAAGGATCAAGTACATTGGCACATCAGCAAAGGAGAACATCATGGCGAAATTCTTTAAGGACTCCGATGGCAAGCTTGTTGCTGCCCTTGGCGACGACGTTGCGACCCCTGCCGGCTGCACGGAGTTGACGGCGAACACCGAGGACGCGGCGCACGAGAAGCATGTGCCCGTTGTCGAGATCGAGCGCGACGGCCACGTCATTCGCGCGCGCGTGGGCTCGACGGAGCACCCCATGCTGCCCGAGCACTACATCGAGTGGATCGCGCTTGAGGCCGAGGGCCGCCTGGAGGTCCATTACCTTGAGCCCGGCATGAAGCCCACGACGTTTTTCGCTGGCGGCTCCAAGACTGGTACCGTCTATGCCTACTGCAACCTGCATGGGCTGTGGTCCGCGACGTTCTAGGAGCGCGCCCCCGCTCGGGGTATCATAGCTAGCATATGCACATGCGAGCGCCGGCTGCATTATGCGGCCGGCGCTTTTACTACGGCAACGACGATTTACGACGGAAAGGCTGGGCCATGAAGCTCGCACTTGCACAGATCGATATGCGCCTGGGTGACATCGAGGGCATTTGCGGCCGCATCGAGGACCAGGCTCGCCTGGCTCATGAGCGCGGCGCGCGCGTGCTGTGCGTTCCGGCCCCGCTCTTTATGGGCGCCATGCCGGGCAGCCTGGTGGGCGCTGCCGATTTTGAGCACGATATGCTGACGGGCTTGACGGGCGTTGCCGAGCGCATCCAAGAGCTCGACATGATCTGCATCGTGCCCTCTGCGGTTTCGTTTGAGGGCCAGCCCCTGCTTGACTATATGATGCTCAAAGACGGTCGCGTGGTGCCCGCGCGCGCAAGCATCGCCCTGCAGCGTGGCGAGAGCAACGACGCGCGTTGGGCACCGCCGGTGTTTGACGTGGACGGCGTGCGCATCGCCGTGGTGTTTGACCTAGATCGCGAGCTCGAGATGCTGCCGACCGGCGTCGACCTCATCGCCTATTTCCAGTTCAACGCGTTTGACATGACCGATCGCGAGACAGCCGCCATTGCCGCCGTGCGCAGCGGTGTCTACCGCAAGATCGCGTCCAAGCGCAGCGTGTGGTTTGCCTGCATGGCGCCGGTCGGTGCCTATGACGAGTCGGTGTATACCGGCGGATCGTTTGTGCTCGACGATTGCGGCCGCGTGGTGGCCCAGGCGCCGTGCTTTGAGGAGAGCCTGCTGGTTCAGGAGATTCAGCGCGGCGTGATGCTCGATGCCCTGGAGGACCACGAGCTGCCCGAGTTTCGTTCCGAGGAGTGGTTGTGGCAGGCGCTGGTGCTCGCTGTGCGCGATAACGCCCGATCCCATGGTACGTCGCGCGCCGTGGTGACGCTCGAGGGCGATCTGCCGTCGTCTTTGCTTGCGGCGCTGGCCGTCGATGCATTGGGCTCGCGCAACGTGATCGGCCTGGTGTTGGACCGCAACCGCATCTTTACGCCGGCGCAGGAAGAGGCCGAGGCCGCCCGCTGCGCCGCCGTTCGCGCGATTGCCGAGCGCCTGCATATTCGCACGGTTGAGCGCGATGCGCCGGATGCGGCGCGCGTGCTCGACCGCGATGTGTCGGCGGGCGATGCCGAGCGCCTGCGTTCGCGTACGCTGGGCCTCATGTTGGAGGACACGGCGCTCGAGCTGGGTGCGATGGCTTTGAGCCCGCTTTCCAAGACCGAGTACGCGTTGGCGGCACCGGCGCTTTGCGGTGGCTACCAGGGCGATTACGCGCCCTTTGGCGATGTGTATCTGTCGACCCTCGAGTTTGTGGCGCGCGTGCGCAATCGCACGTCTGCCGTGGTGCCTCAGGAGCTCGTGACGCTCAACGCGGTGGAAGATTGCATGGAGCGCGTGCTGGCGCGGGCGCTCTCGACGCTCGACGGCCCGGTCGACATGCTCGATCGCGCGGCGCAGCTGCTCGGCGGGCTTGAGCCGGGTGAGGTCGATGGTGCGCTCGAGTCGCACGTGGACCGCAATCGACCTTTCGACGACATCCCGATGGCCGCCGGCAAGCCCGAGGCTTGCTCGCTGCTGCTGATGCTTGTGCGTCAGGGCGAGGCCGCCCGCCGCATGCTGCCGACGGCGCCGATCGTCTCGGCCCGTTCGTTTGTCGAGCGCGCTTGGCCGTACATGCTCGCGTGGTCCGACCTGGGGCTGAGCGGCAAGGAACGCATGACGGTCGATGCGCTGGCGCACGCCGAGGTGAACCGTTTTGCCGACGAGGATACAAGCGAGCGCCTGCGTGGCGAGATGATGGGCATACTGGGTGACCTGTTGGGTATTTCGCCCGAGCAGATGGAGGAGCTGCGCTCCGAGGATGGTCAGCGTCGCCTGCATGAGGGTATGAAAAAGTTTGAGGGCGAGGTCCAGGACGCCATCGAGAAGATGATGGGCGGTCAGGGCGGACCGCAGGGCGGGCCCCAGGGCACGCCGATGCCGCAGCCGCCGGTGGATCCCCGACAGTTCCCATTCTTCTCGCAGAATTAAGCTGGGGACGGGGCCAAGGTTACGCGGTTTTGCCAAACCGCGTAACGAGTCGACGCTGCGCGATCCCCTGCCGGGCAATCTGCCGCTCAAACCGTCGCTTGCGTACAAAAGTACGCGGCGCTCCTCTTTCGCGACACTTTGCCACGGCAGGGACTCGCTCGCTGACTTATGCTCAACCTATGGTTCAACCTTGCTTGCTAGATACGGTCGCTGTTGTGTTATTCTAGAACAGACGTTCGTAAATAGCGCGCGGGGCCTTGCCTTGTGCTGTGCTTGTGACGAGGGGAGGTTGGCTTGGTTATCTTGGGTATCGATCCCGGTTTGGCCCATACGGGTTGGGGGATTATCGAGGAGCGGCGCGGCGAGGTTCGCTGCCGTGCCTACGGTTGTATCGAGACCAGCGCGGGCAGTCCGCTCGCGGTGCGCCTGTCGCATATCGCCCGCGACCTCAAGGGCGTTGTCGAACGCTATCGACCCGATACCGCTGCTATCGAGAGCATTTACTTTGGCGCCAACGTTCGCTCGGCCATCCCAACGGCGCATGCCCGCGGTGCTGCGCTCGTGGCGCTTTCGGAATGCGCGCTCGAGATTGGCGAGTATACGCCCATGCAGATCAAGCAAGCCGTGGTGGGCACGGGCGCTGCGGATAAACGGCAGGTTGCCTATATGGTTCGCACGCTCACGCAGCTCGATCACGACCCACATCCCGACCACGCCGCCGATGCCCTGGCTTGCGCCATCTGCCACGTTAACCTCAGCCGCACCCGGGCGCTTACCGGCGGCGAGTTCTATCAACAGAGAGGAACCGGATACTGATGATCTCCCAGCTCCATGGAACGCTTGTCGAGGCCACGATGAGCTCGGCCGTTGTCGATGTATCGGGCGTGGGTTTTGAGCTCGGTATTTCGGGCAGCACTGCCGCCACGCTGCCTACGCCTGGCGGCGAGGTGCGCCTCTATACCCGTATGCAGGTGCGCGAGGACGCCATGACGCTCTTCGGTTTTGCCTCTAAGGATGAGCGCACGATGTTTGACCGGCTCGTGTCCGTGTCGGGCGTTGGCCCGCGCCTGGCACTTGCCGTGCTCTCCACCTATACCGTGGGACAGCTGTATTCGCTGGTAATGGCCGAGGACGACAAGGGCATGGCCAAGGTTCCCGGTGTGGGCAAAAAGACTGCGCAGCGTCTGATCTTGGAACTCAAGAGCACCTTTGCCAAGGATAGGGGGTTTGTGCCGGTCGACGTGATTCCCGGCCAGGTTGCGATGCCGGTTCCCGCCGCCGCTCCTTCGGCGATTGATGACGCCCGCGCGGCACTCCTTTCCATGGGCTTTAGCCCGCAGGAGACCGAGGTTGCCCTGAGCGGGTATGATGGGCAGGATATGCGTGTCGAGGACCTGCTCGGCGCGGCGCTTAAGCGACTCGGAATGGATGCGTGATGTGGGAAGCCGATGACTCTCAGGACTTGTGGTCGACGCCCGGCAACTCGCCGGCGGCATCCATGGCGCACGGTGAGCGTATGGTGGGCTCGGAACTGACACCCGAGGACCTCGATGTCGACCGTACCCTGCGTCCCCAGCGCTTGGACGACTACTGCGGTCAGGAGCATATCAAGCAGAGCCTTCGCGTGCTGATCGAGGCGGCGCAGAGCCGTGGCGAGACGCTCGACCACGTGATTTTCTCGGGCCCTCCGGGCCTGGGCAAGACCACGTTGGCCACGGTTATCGCCAACGAGCTGGGCGCTCAGATCAAGACGACGAGCGGCCCGGCTATTGCGCGTACCGGTGACCTGGCGGCCATCCTGACTAACTTGCAGCCGGGTGACGTGCTGTTTATCGATGAGATCCACCGCCTTAACCGGTCGGTCGAGGAAGTCCTATATCCCGCTATGGAGGACTTTGCGCTCGATATCGTGATCGGTAAAGGTCCGGCCGCACGTTCGATTCGCCTAGATATTCCCAAGTTTACGCTGGTGGCGGCAACGACCCGCTCGGGTATGCTGACCGGCCCGCTACGCGACCGCTTTGGCATTTCGTATCGCCTGGACTACTACACGGTCGAGGAGCTTGCCCAGATCGTGACGCGCTCGGCGACCATCCTGGGCGTGACGATCGACCATCCGAGCGCGCTCGAGATCGGCTCGCGCTCGCGTGGCACGCCGCGCTTGGCCAACCGTCTGCTCAAGCGCGTGCGCGACTATGCGCAGGTGCGCGGCAACGGTCCTATTGAGCTTGATATTTGCCGTCAGGCGCTCGAGTTCTTCGAGATTGATGAGCTTGGTCTGGACTGGATGGACATTCGTATCTTGGAGACGCTTGCCAAGACGTTCTCTGGTCGTGCCGTGGGTTTGACGACCCTTGCCAGCGCGGTGGGCGAGGACCCGGGTACGCTCGAGGATGTCTATGAGCCCTACCTGCTGCAGTGCGGCTTGATGATTCGCACGCCCCAGGGCCGTCAGGCAACCTTGCGCACCTTTGAGCACTTGGGCATCGAGCCAGCCGTTTAGAGGCGGGTTTGTTTTGGCTGGTCTGTAGGCTATCGCTGAGCATTGGATAAACATATCGCCATTCATCGGTTACGGGTGTTTTACTATTGCGCGCCCGTGCTATGCTGAAATGGTCTTTTTCTCATTCGGTAACGAAAGGACCGCCCATGCCTACTGACATCGAAATCGCACGTTCCGTCACGCCGCTGCCCATTACCGAGGTGGCTAAGAACGCCGGCGTCGACGTAAAGCACCTGATTCCGTATGGCTTCGACAAGGCTAAGGTTGACTATTCACTGCTCAACGAGCCGACCGATCACCAGGCCAAGCTCGTCCTCGTGACCGCTATCAATCCCACGCCCGCCGGCGAGGGCAAGACCACCACGACTATCGGTCTGGCCGATGGTTTGCGCCGTCGCGGCGTCAAGAGCGCTGTGGCCCTGCGTGAGCCTTCGCTCGGTCCCGTCTTTGGCGTAAAGGGCGGCGCCGCCGGCGGCGGCTGGGCTCAGGTCATCCCCATGGAGGATATCAACCTGCACTTTACCGGCGACTTCCATGCTATTGGCGCCGCCAATAACCTGCTGGCTGCCATGCTCGACAACCATATTCAGCAAGGCAACCAGCTCGGTATCGATGTTAAGCGCATCACCTGGAAGCGCGTCGTCGACATGAACGACCGCCAGCTGCGCCATGTTATCGACGGCATCGGCGGCAAGGCCCAGGGCGTGCCGCGCGAGGACGGCTTCGACATCACTGTCGCCTCCGAAGTCATGGCGATCCTGTGCCTGTCCACGAGTATCAATGACCTCAAGGAGCGCCTGGGCGAGATCGTCGTCGGCTACAGCTATGCCGGCGAGCCCGTCCGCGCCCGCGACCTCAAGGCTCAGGGCGCCATGGCCGCGCTGCTTAAGGACGCGCTCAAGCCCAACCTGGTGCAGACGCTCGAGGGTACGCCCGCGTTTGTCCACGGTGGCCCCTTCGCCAACATCGCCCACGGCTGCAACTCCATCATGGCCACGCGTATGGCTATGCGTTTTGGCGATGTCGCCATTACCGAGGCAGGCTTCGGTGCCGATCTGGGTGCCGAGAAGTTCCTCGACATCAAGTGCCGCATGACGGGCGTCCGCCCCAGCGCCGTCGTGATTGTCGCCACCGCCCGTGCGCTTAAGTACAACGGTGGCGTTGCTAAGGCCGACCTTAACGACGAGAACCTCGATGCCCTCAAGGCCGGCATGCCCAACTTGCTGCGCCACGTCGACAATATCCAGAACGTCTATGGTCTTCCCTGTGTGGTCGCCATCAACCGCTTCCCGACGGACACTGAGGCCGAACTCGAGCTCATCGAGTCCGAGTGCCAGAAGCTCGGCGTTAACGTTAAGCTTTCCGAGGTCTGGGCCAAGGGCGGCGAGGGCGCGCTCGACCTGGCTGATGAGGTCATGCGCCTGATTGAGCAGCCGAGCGAGCTCAAGTTTGCCTACGAGGACGGCGCCGATGTTGCCGATGCCCTCGAGGCCGTCGCCACCAAGGTCTACCGCGCCGACGGCGTTGACTTTACGCCGGCTGCCAAACGCCAGCTCGCCGAGCTGCGCGAGAACGGCTTTGGTAACCTACCGGTGTGCGTCGCCAAAACCCAGTACAGCTTTAGCGATAACGCCAAGGCCCTGGGCGCTCCTGAGGGCTTCCGCATCACCGTGCGTGAGCTTAAGGTTTCCGCCGGTGCCCACTTTGTGGTCGCGCTGACCGGCAGCGTTCTGACCATGCCGGGCCTGCCCAAGGTGCCCGCGGCAGAGAGCATCGACGTCGACAACGACGGCAACATCACCGGCCTGTTCTAAGCCTGCTGCTCATAGCTGCTAGTCCGCCCCGCCGCGCCCCCATGGCCTGGTGGGGCTTTTGTTTTCTATCCGCGCTGGAGGCCGAAGAGCTTGGCGTTGCGCTCGGCGACCATCATGTTGATGTCGGCGATTTCCATCTCGCCGTCAATGTAGGGTTGGTAGGTGCCGTACGGGTCGCCTGCCCCCAGGCTGCAGCTTCCACAGTTATCGCAGCTGCCGTTGCCGCAGCCCGCAAGTGCCAGCTTAATAATCTCCTCGCGTTCGGCGCGCGTTGTGTCTTTGATGAGCTTGCTTTTTGCCATGACGTTTCTCGATTCGCTTGTAACCGTCGGTCGCGCATGTCTTGTAGATACCGGCGGGCTTTGCCCATCATAGGCTTTTGCGCGGGTAGAATGCATGGATAACTTGATGCTTACAGGCGACGGAAAGGAAACGTTGCATGGACCAGGACAAGACGACCGTGATGGGCGGATATGGTTCCGCGCAGGCTGGCGGCAGCGCCGATGCGACCCGCATTGTGTCGAACCCCGGCAATGCTGCCCCCGATGCGACGCAGGCGTCCGCCGAACCCACACGAGTTATGGGCTATGGCGATACACCGCGGGATCCGTTTGATTATGCACCGCAGGACCCGTATGGCAATGCGACGCCGGACCCGTATGGCAATGCGGCGGCAGGCGCTTATAATAACCTGCCGCAAAATCCCATTCCGCAGCCTCAGCAGACGACGTATATGCCGCGCACGGCACAGTCCCAGCCTCGTTATGAGTCGCGCGATCCGTATGCGCGCCAGCCCTATCGTGAGTACCCCAAGTCGATTCCGCAGTATGGTGAGGACGAGGAAGAGGCGCCGTCGCGTTCGTCGAGTGTGATCAAGAAGATCCTCATTGTGCTGGCGATCTTTTTTGCTCTGTCGGTTGTATTCGCCATTGTGTCGGGCATGCTCAACAAACGGGGGAGTTCAACGGCCGATACCACTGCCGAGCAAACCGAGTCCGCCTCATCTAACACCGTCGATCTGAGCGATATCCCGGGGCAGTACTGGTCCAACGCCAAGAAGCTCCTCAAGTCGCGCGGGGCCGATCTTTCGAATGCTGTGATTCTGACTGACGACGGCTCGACGCCTGTTGTCGATGCCAACTGGGTCGTCACATCTGCCTACTACAACGCTGACGGCAACCTGGAGGTCCAGCTTACGCGCAAGGACGGCTCGTCGGGCAATGCGTCCGGCGATCAAGGCACCACGGACAGCTCGAGCTCCAACACGCTGGAGGACCTGAGCAACAAGGCCCAGGAGCTTGGAGATAAGGCTCAAGAGCTGGGCGGCCCGGCTCAGAACCTCGACGATACCGCGCAGAACCTGGGCGATATGGCTACCAATGCTTGGGACGCGCTGCAAAACGGCATTTCGGGCGCACAGGGAAACTAGCGGCTGAGCGGGGCGGGGCTACAACTGCTCTGCCGGACGCTCGGGCGAGCTAAAGCCGGAGTCAAACGTGACGACGCATGATGCATCGGGCCTGCGCTCGTGCACGATGCGCGTGACGAGCTCCAGCAGCTCCTCGTCGGATATGTCAAAGCCGTCGGGACGCACCAGGTCAAACGAAACAAAGCCGTCGTGCTCGTGCAAGTCGTGGATGGAAAGCGCGGGGTCGATCTGCGCTACGCCGCGCTTGACCCAGCCGCGCAAGTCATCGCCGGTTGTTGCAATGGGGTCGCAGTGCAACGTGATGGCGATGCCCATCTGGCGTTTGATATCGTGTTCGATGGTGTCCAGAATCTCGTGGTGCTCAAAGGCATCGCCCTCGCCGGGCATTTCCACGTGTGCACTGGCAAACTGGCGGCCGGGGCCGTAGTCGTGCACCATGAGGTCATGAGTGCCCAGGACCTGGGGGTACGACATGATCCTGTCGCGGATTTCCTGGACGAGCTTGGGGTCGGGCGCTTGCCCAAGCAACGGGCTGATGGCGTCGCGCACCAGGCCCAGGCCGCTGATGCAGATGAAGATGCCCACGCCCAGGCCCGCCCAGCCATCGAGGTCAAAGCCGGTCGTCTGCGAAATAAGCGCCGCCACCAAGACCGAGCCCGAGGTGATGACGTCGTTTTTGGAGTCCTGCGCCGTGGCGATGAGCGTCTCGGAGTCGATGCGATTCCCCAGCGTGCGGTTGAATGCAGCCATCCAGAGCTTAACGAGCATGGACGTAGCCAGTGCCGCAAGGGAAACGAGCGTGTAGGCGGTGGGGGAGGGCTTGATAATCTTGGTAACGGACTCGAGCACCAGGTTGATGCCGACGGCACAAACGAGGACGGCGACAAACAGGCCGGCGAGGTATTCGTAGCGGCCGTGGCCATAGGGGTGACCTTCGTCGGCCGGGCGGCTGGCAAGGCGGAACCCGAGCAGGCTGACGATGTTGCTCGAGGCATCGGAGAGGTTGTTGAAGGCGTCGGCGATGAGCGAGACGGAGCCGGCGAGCAGGCCCGCGATGCCCTTGGCTAGGCACAGGGTAATGTTGAGGCCAATGCAGATGAGACTTGCGGCAAAGCCTGCGTTGGTGCGGCAAGCCGTATCGACCGGCTCGTCCTCGTTGCCCGGGGCAAGCGCGAGTTAATGGCGAATACCTCGTCCTCGTTGCCGGGAACAAGCGTATGTACCAGCCGATTTACAAATAGCATGGCGTATTTCCTCGCATCCTTGTTTAAGGGGATAGTGTAGCTCGCATGGGCGCACCGTGCGCCGATGTTCAGAAAATGCAGCAATGGTCTGCTGGAGCTAACGAGCGGCCCTTCTTGTCCGACAGGGTCCTGCATTTTGGGCCACATGGGTATGGGCATGTGCTTACCTGCCCGACATACTTAATGTCGACAGCCCCTGTGCAAAGGAGGACGTATCCATGGACGAGATGTTTGCCATTAAATGCCAAAACTGCGGCGGCCCTATGTACTCACACCAGGCTAAACGCAGCTTTGAGTGCGCCTATTGCGGCACGGTCGTTCCGTGGCAGGCCGATGCGGGGGAGCCCAAGAGCGCCCTGGGCATTCGCCATACGCCACTGACGGTTGTCGATGGACTGCTTAAGCTCACCCACGTGTCGCAGCTCGAGCGCCCGGAGGACCCGGACTGGTATTTCTTCAATTCGTACTGGCGCAACCAGTCGGTTCTGGAGCATCTGCTGTGGGAGGACCGCGGCACAGCGCAGGAGTTCCAAGAGGCCACGCACGTGAGCATTCCCTGCCCCTTCTGCGGCGCGTCCTTTGAGGGATCATCGACCCAGCGCGTGTTTGAGTGACCGTCCTGCGGCAATAAAATCGGTGTAGCCGACCTGCTCAAGCCCGGTACGTTTAGTAAACGCTTGACCTTGGGCGTTGGTGCCGAGCATGTGCCTGAGCAGGGTATTCCCTGCGAAATCTCGCCGCAACAGGCGCGTGCCAACGCGCTACAGCTGGTGCGCCAGTACCCCGACGCCTTTGCTGGGCACGACGTGGAAGACGCGATTCAAAACGACATGATGCTCTTCTACTTTCCCATGGCGCTCGCGGATTTGCGCATGATGGCGTCCTTCCCGGGCAGGGGCCTGAGCAAGGAGACCCTGGTGTACTACGAGGTGCTCGACTGGGCATACCCGCGGGCAAACTATCTGGATGTTCGCCTTATGGGCATTTTGGAGCCGTGGGACTTTGCCAAGGTCGGTCCGTTCGATCCCGCCATGCAGGAAGGCGACTTCCGCGTTGTCTCCGTCGATGCATCTACCAAGGACCAGGTGGTCATTGATAAGCTGGCGCTCGACGTTGCCGGCAATGATGCCGAGGCGGTGCTGGGGCTCAATAAAAAGAGCATCCGCACCTGGGCGCGCAAGGCTCGCAAGCATAAGGACGGCCTGGTGATGGTACCGGTCTACTTTGTCGATCGCCCAGCGACGGACAGCCGCGATGGCGAGCAGGTGCGCATTGCCGTAAACGGCCAGACGGGCCGCACGGCCGCGGTGGTGTTTAGCGACAAGCGTGAGACGCATGTGGTGGCGCCGCTCAACCCGAGCCTGCATCTATCGAACGAAAGTACCGTGCATGCCACGCCCATCGAGGTCAAATACGTCAAGTCGCCGTTCCTATACCAGATCGTGCGTCGTGGAGACGGCGAACAGCCGCGTCAGGTGGCAGCGGTTGCCGAGGGTTCCTACCGAGAAGAAAAGCCCAAACGCAAGGGGCTGCTTGCAGCGATCTTTGGGAAGTAGGGGAACGGTACGGGACAGTGCGCAGTAGTGCGAGCTGTCCGTCGTGGTAGATCTAAATAAACGGTGGGACGGCTGCAAAAGAGCCGCCCCACCGGGCAAAATCAAGGTGTGCCGCGGAACCCGCTCCTCAGTCGGTCAACTTTGGAAGCGCGGGCAACGCAGGTGCTAATGTCTAAAGGGCCGGGGCAACCGGCCCTTTTCTGCGGCAGCGAGGATTCGAATACCAACACGGTGTACGGTCCCACGGTACTTTGCTCTGTGACGAACGGACCCATGACGGCGCATTCTGTAATCATCATTTATGCGGTCCCTTAATCATTTGCGTTGACTGACATTGTCTTCGTTGAAGGCGTGTCCTAAAACAAACACTGCTCTATCAACTCTTTACCGCGCAGGGTATCGATCCACTCCTGCGGAATTGCGTCGATACCGTAGGCCGTGCCGGCGAGGGCGCCTGCGACGGCTGCGGTGGTGTCGGTGTCGTCGCCTAGGTTGACGGCGGCAAGCACGCAATCTTCGTAGCAGTTAGTGTTGACGAAGCACCAGGTGGCTGCCTTAAGCGTGTCGCGCACGAAGCCACCTGACTTGATCTCCTGCTCAGGCATGCCTTTCAGATGGAGTGCCCACGAGGGGAGCGCGTCGTTCATCACATCCCTCATCAGCTCGACAAATATGATGCATGCGTCGGTCGACGTTCTGTGGGCGTGCGAAATTGCGGAGACCTCGCGGATCTCGTTGTTCGTCGCATCGGTGAACGCCAGGGGAGCGATACGCATGAGCGAGCCGTTACCGTTGTCGCGCTCGCCGGAGCCTCCTTTGCCGGTGTGCAAGGCGCGGGCGGTCGTGCCGCCGTAATCGAAAACGCCGTCGATTGTATACTCGCCACGGGCAATCCAGCCGATGAACTTGTCGCGCATGTCCGCGGTTTCGATGTGCCCGAGCTCCCTAATCGAGTCACAGGTAGCAAGCGTCATGGACGTATCGTCGCTCCAGGTGCCGGCGGGCTGCCCATGCGTGCCGCAGCCGATCATGTCCGTGCATTTGAACGTGCCGCGGGGCCTGAACTCGTAGGGAACGCCCAACGCGTCGCCGACGGCAAGTCCATGGATGCAGTCGCGCAGTGTCGTTTTCGGTCTGTCTGTCATGGAGCGCTCCTCTTATGTCGGGGGATATGAAACGCCGTCGGGGGCATCGGTCGCAACGTGCTGCTACCCTTGCGCTTCGCCATTAGTCGCTTCGTTGATGGCGCGGTACTCGGCACTCAGCTCGCGCGCCAGCTCTTCCTTGCTTGGAAGATACGGCAAGTATTTGGCGGCAAACACTTGGTCGTTGTCTTCGGGCAGCGTGTACTCGACAATCGAGTCGCTTTTGTCCGCGCAGAGCACGATGCCTATAGGCGGATTGTCGCCTTCGTTCATGAGCTCGCGCGTGTAGTAGTTCACATACATTTGCATCTGGCCCAGGTCCTGATGCGTAAGGTCATCGGTCTTAAGGTCGATGAGCACGAAGCAGCGCATCAGATAGTTGTAAAACACAAGGTCAATATAGAAATGGCGCCCGTCAAAGGTGATGCGCTTTTGGCGCGCCTCGAAAGCGAAACCACGGCCAAGCTCCAGCAGGAACTTCTGAAGATGCGTGATGAGCGCCTGCTCTAGATCGCTCTCGCGGAACGCAGTATCGTCCGAGAAACCTAAAAACTCCAGTACATATGGGTCGCGGATGATATCCTCGGGGCGACGAGCCGGGGCGCTCTTTTGGATTTCCTGGGTGACGGCCTCCTTGTCCTTGCTGGCAAGCAGGCGCTCACGGAACATGGTGTTGATCTGGCGCTCGAGCTGACGCGTGCTCCAACGAGAATCGGCGCATTCGTTCATGTACCAGGCGCGAGCATCAGGGTCGGGAATGCGCATCAACCTGCGGTAATGAGTCCAGCTCAATTCGCTACGCAGTGCGTCGCGAATTGGAAACGCAAGAAAGAACTGACGCATATTGCGAAGGTTTGCGATGCCAAAGCCTCTTCCGAAATCCGCGGTAAGCCTTCTGGAGAGGCCTGCAATCAATGCCTCTCCATATGCTGCGCGCTCCTCTCCGCCCTGTTCATCAACAATGCTCTTGCCGATCTCCCAATACGCCTCAACCATCGCAAAGTTAACGGCGGTATAGGCCTTGTCGCGAGCGGCGTTGAGAATCGAGGAAACCTGCTTGTAAAAAACTTCTGGCACGATTGCCGATTCTCCACGGTTTACCAGTTCGCCCATCACTGTCGCCCCACTTTCCTCTTGTGGAATGCATCTTTATCGTATTTAGTTTAAAGCCTCGCGCGGACACGAATTGCTGTGCTGTCTGGCACCTTCGCATGGGAGCCTTTCGGTGACTAAAATGTGACCATAGAGGCAGTTTTAGCGAACCCCATGGGAGTGACACGCATGGACAACAACACCTTGCTGTTCCAGGACAAAGGTTCGGGCAGGTTTAAAGACGTCAAGATCTACCCTAACCGCATCGAGGTGCTCAAGAAGGGTACTTTCGGCGGCAAGCATATCGAGATTGTCTACCTTAAGGACATCACGGGCGTTAACAGGATCAAGGGTCGCGACGTTTTCCTGCGCAATCGACTGTTAACCGCTTGCGTCTTTAGTCTGAGCAGTCGTGCGAAGGCCCAGGAGTTTGTTAACGCGCTGAACATGGTGATGTAGCCCATGGCGGCGTTCGGGCCAAGGTAAAAATCGGGGGCACAGAACGGTGTCCTGCGCCCCCGATTGAGTCGATGTGTCTAAAGGCGGGCTTGCCTATTCGCTGTCGTCCCCAGCGTTTTCGCGGTCACTGGCAAGCATTGCCGCGCCGGCGACCGTTGTCGCCACGGCGGCAGCGGCGAGCCCGGCGGCGATACCAGAGCCGTCGCCCGTGTCGGCGAGTTTTCCGGTCGAGCCCTTGCTCTTGTTGCCCTTGCCATTCTTATCAGCGCCGTCTGCGTTGGAACCCGTGCCGCTGCCGGTGCCGCCTGCACTGCCCGAGGCCGCTACGGTGAAGCTTGCGGCTCCATCGCTGGCGAGCATGTAGTTCTGTGCCGCGTCGCCCAAAAGGCTTTTCACGCGCACCCAGTACGTTCCTGCGGCAAATGTTTCGCCCTCGGCCATTGCCGTGCCCGGAGCGCCGTCCGCGTCGTGCACAAACTCGAGCTGGGCCGTGCAGGCATCGGTTTCGAGCTTGCCCTCGAGTGATGCCGCAATCTTGGCGCGCACGTCTTCGCCGGCCTTAAGGCCTTCGAGTCCCTCAAAATGGGGCGTCAGCGCGCGTCGATCGATATCGATGGGCACAGAGCCCTGCAGCCCCGTAACGGTCTCGTTGCCCAGGGCGTCGACATCCACATATTTGATGTCAAACGCATCGCCCGAAGCTGTCGCGTTGAGCGCTTTGCTGCTGTCGGCAAGGCGGAAATGACCCTCGCTAACGGTCTTGCCATCCTGGAGCGAGGCATCGCTCAGCGAGTCGCCGTACGTCATGCGCATGCGGGTCGGGAGATAGTACGGGAGATAGTACGAAGCCGTCTGCTTGTGCTCCGTATCGTAATTGCGCTGATAGATGCTCCGGGCCAGCGCCGCATCAACAAAGTCGGATGCGATGATGCCAATGTGCTTGAGGTAATCTGACTTTGTATCCCCGGTGCCGCTGGGATTGATGTACGGGCTCTTGTACAGATGCTCGTCGACCACTCGCGCTGCGGTAAAAGGGTTGTTTTGCGTGCAGCTCGTGTAGTTGATAAACCAGCAGCGCTCCGTTGCCTGCACCGTTGTCCCGTCCGCGGCGGTGATATCTACGGTGCTGCGCTTGAACTCGGCCGCCGCCTTCAGGGCCATATCGACCCAGTCGATTTTACTGGACCCCGTGCAGTTGTAATGGTCTTGGGCATATACCGTTGTGCTATAGGGCTCTTTGTCGCCCGTATTGCCCGCAGCCTCAAAGCCTTGCTCGTATTTCACGAGGCACATGGACTTTCCGGAATGCGCCTTGATCTTGTCATCCCATTCGGTGAGGTCGAGGCCCCACGTGTGGCCGTCTACGCTGTCGCCGGCGAGTTTAAATCGACGCAGCAGGACGATCTTTCCGCGCACCTCGTTCAGTGTGGGGACATGGCTCGACGTATAGAACAGATCGGAGTTATTGTCCATAACATTGGCGAAAGCCGTCGTAACACTGTCGTCGGTGGCTTCGTCGTTGCCTCGTGACACCAGCATGATGAGCGCTTCTGACGGGTTTTCGTTCAAAAATGTTTTGAAGTAACCGATGACATCGGAGAGATGTATAAAGCCCCCGTCTTTTTTGAGCAGGTAGCATATTCCATGGTCGATGCCGGGGTCGCCGTTCTCGTTGTTCTTTCCAAGTCGGATATCAAAATAGCGAATGCCTTCGAGCAGCTGCGTGGGGATGTAATCCTGCTGGCACTTTGCAAGCGAGGTTTGGGGCTCGGTGTCGTTGTCGACGCTGCAGGTGCTTGAATCATGCGTGCCCGGGATGCTCAGCTCGTCGAGGTATTTGTTGCCGTCGACGTATTTCATCCAGCATGGTCCGTCGACGTAGCTGCTATACTTGATCCAGTCGATACTTCTAACCGTGGTATTGATCTCGCCCTTGTCGTAACCGACAAGTTCGAGCTCCCACGGAATACTCTTCCTCTTGTGGCAGATCTTGTTGTTGTCTTGGTCTTTGCCGTCCTTTTCTATGGCCAGGTAATTAATGTCTTTTTTCTCGTTTGTGCGGTCTCGGATGATGTAGGTTCCGTTTGACTGGCGGTCGAACGCAAAAGAGCGACTGGGCTTGCCGTCATGCTCGCCACTCCATACGTGGATGACCTTTCCATCTTTGTCCGAGTCGCCATCGACCGACCAAATGCTGTAGCCCGTCTTCTTGTGCTCTTCGAAATTGAGCAGGGTGCGGATGGCATACCAATTTCTATTATCTGTATCGGTCTCTACGTGCTCAAGGATGAGCTTGCTGGACGTGCCGTCATTAAACAGGTGGCAGACGTTGCCGATGACGTTGCCGTCTTCGTTGACGCTCGCGGTGCGAAAATAGCCCGCGGGGCGAAGGCGAATGACGAACTTGTCGAGGGTGGCCGCCGATGTGGGCGTGTCTTCTGCAAATGCCGCGCGCATGGGAAGGCCCAATCCCGCGGTTTCGGGCAGGCTTGCAAGCGGCGACAACGCCGCAAGTCCTAGGCCCAGCGTAAATGCTCGACGACTGATGGCGTGGTGTTCGGTCATAACTCCTCCATTCGCAGGGTGCGGTTATGCGATAGTTTTGGTCACTATACTGCCCAGATGTTTAAAGACGCCGGTTTAATTGTCTGCGCGGCGCAATAAATCGGCGGGTGGACGTGTTGGGGTGTTTGTCGTGTTCGTACTGTTGCCACATTTGGGGCGGTTCCGGCGTCCGGCGTCCTCGCGTTCGTCGGCTACCGGCATAAGAAAAGGAGGGTCGGTTTACCGGCCCTCCCTTGGTACGAAGCGCTGGGATACCGTCGCTTGTTTACGCTGCGCCCGTGTTTCCCGCTGCGCTCGCCAGTCGCTTAGCGTTTAATCTCGATATCCTCGAGCTTGACGTCCATGGCCTCGGTCTTGGCCTTGGCGATATCATCGGCAAACTCCAGAGACTTCATCATGGTCTCGACGGCGTCCTTGTGCTCCTCGACGTTGTCGATGCGCACGTACACGCTGCCGCCGTCAACGTCGGTGAAGTACTCGGTCGTCACGCCGCCCGAGTGCGTAAAGTAGGCGCTGCGCCAGGTCTTGCCGTTGTACTTAACGGGATCGCTCTCGGTCCATCCAGAGTTAGCCTTCCACTTTGCCTCGTAGTCGAACAGCTCGTCGGCGTTCTTGTCAGAGTCGAAGACAGGGATGAAGCGATCGCTGGCGTGCTCGCTCTCGGTGAACTTAAACTGGGCCCTGTCGACCGTGTCGCCGGCAACGTCGGTGATCTCGACGCCCTCGGGGACCTCGACTTTAAACCAAATGAAGTCAGTCCTCATATCCACGGCTGGCTTTTCAGCGCCGCCGCCACCGCCACTGCCGGTAGCGCCGCCACTTCCGCCACAACCCACCAGGGTAACCGCGGCAAAGAGACTGATGCAGAGGGTGAGAATCGCAAAGGCCTTCTTTTTCATGGTTGTGTCCTCCTCGATCTGTAACCGCCCATGGATTACCTGTCTTTACTGTACGCGCGAGTGGCTCGTTCGGGTGGGCCATGTGTCCCATTCTGGGTGCCGGATTTGCGCCGTTAAGTGGCAATATGTCCGGGCGCAAAAGAGGGGAGGGCCGGCCGATCCGATCTCCCCTGGCTGGGCGTCCGATCATTTAATGACTGCGCATGCGGTGCTGCGTACGAGCCTCTAATGCTTGATCTCGATGCTCGAAATCTCGACTTCGCGTGCCTCGGCAACTGCCTTCGCCATGTCATCGGGAAACTCGATGGAGTTGAGGAGCGCCTCGGCTTCTTTCTTATGCAGATCGAAGTTCGAGATGAGGACGTAGACACTTCCCGGCTCAACGTCGGTAAAGAGGAGGGTTGAGACGCCGCTGTTGTCCTCGTACGTTCCGACGAGCCACGTCCTGCCGTTATACTCGACGGACCCGCCATCCTTCCACTGGAACGTATCACCTTTCTTTTCTGCCTGGTCGGCGTGGGATTCCTCTGCCGTCAGCGCTTTTTTCCAAACGGGGATAAAGCGATCGGCCGAACCGTTCTCGTCTTCGGGGAAGGTGAGCTGGACCCTGTCGACGTTCTTGCCGGCGGAGTCGCTTACGCCAACGCCCTCGGGCATCTCGACCTTAAACCAGATAAAGTCAGTCTTTTCGGCAACGGGGGCCTTTTCCTTGCCTTCGCTCTTTGAGGTACTGCCGCCCACGCCCGATGCGCTCCCGCCGCAGCCGACAAGGGCGAGTGCGGCAAAGAGGGCGATGCACAGGGAAAGGATCGATAGGGTCTTTTTCTTCATGGTGGCGTCCTCCTTGTCTGCCGATGACATCACGGCGCCGCATGCTGTTGGGGTACTGATTGCGCTGGCGGCGGATGTCTCTGTGTACTGTGCGGCTCATGCCTCCGTTCATCGCTTGTGGCCGTTGCGCGGCCGTTCCCCAACGGGTTCCTTACTTATAGATATGCCCCAGCTTGTGCTGCCCGGGAGTCTCGAAAGGTGGGCCATGTGTCCCATGTTTGCGGCGCCGACGCCTATCGTTCGTCATAGAAATCCGCGATGGCCAGGTGTGCTGACGCTCATGTGCTTATGGGCTAGACTTAGCATCATTACGTGTTTGATGCGGTTGGTCGGCAGTTGCCGCCCGACCGATCTATATGACTTGAAGGTGCATACGTATGAGCCAAGAGATGATGGACAAGACCTGCCGTGTGTTGGCCGAGGCGCTGGCCGCGCGCGAGCCGGTTCCCGGCGGCGGTAGCGCGAGCGCCTTTGTGGGCGCGCTGGGCGCCTCGCTTTGCGGGATGGTCGCTCGCTACGGGGCGACCAATCCCGCGCTTAGCGATCGGGCGGACGATCTGACGCGTGCATTTGCCCAGGCAGACGAGTTGGCGCAGGAACTAGTGGGTCTGGTTGCCGAGGATGTTCGTGCATACGGCCAGGTGTCTGCGGCATACGGTATTCCTCGTGATGACCCGGCTCGACCCGCGGCGATTCAGGACGCGTTGCGCGTGG
>OBYR01000468.1_pt1 | contig 31515 bp, 30 predicted proteins | sample 1495491 | NCBI WGS metagenome assembly OBYR01 (sample SAMEA2580206, study PRJEB22360) | human gut metagenome | biome: human gut; feature: human-associated habitat; material: faeces | place: Denmark | collected 2008/2010 | reverse complement strand
CGCTCGCCAACAGCCCCTCGGGCGGCGCGGTGGCCACCATCGCGGTCCCCCTGTGCGGGGCCTGACGAATCAGGCCCTCACACTGGCATACCTCGCAACCAAACGCTCCCCGGATAATTCATGAGGCCGTACTCGTATTCGAGCCTGCCTATCTCTGCGGCAAGCGCCTCCGTCATGTAGAAGGTTTTCGTGCGGCCCGTCGACTTCGCCAGGCGGTCGTACCTGTTCGCGAGGTCCTCGGGGGTTCTCGGGGCTGCGGTGGCGGTTGCCATGATGCACCTCCCGGTTAGATGTAATACGTGTATTACTTTCTATCACATCACCCGAACCCCGCACCGGCGTACGGTCGTATCTGCTTTTTTACCTTACATTTTGTCAACCGGCCCATGCTCGGCTTGTTCAGCCGGATTAAATCAACTGTTAAATCAATCCAGGCCTGTAGGGGGCGGTGGAAATCTTTCGAGGACTGGGGGCGCCGTCCCTGGGTCGGCTCCTCGATGGCCGCGGCTGAATTCCCCTGCCATCGGCTGCGTGGGTTCCGGCACGGGGTTCTGGCGCTGCTCGAACTGGGCGCAAGACTCGGCTGTTGGTCGTACCGGACGGCATACGTTTTGAGACCGGCAAGCTGATGCCGGCTCGAGGACAGCGGCCCGGTGCACCGGGCCGATCGATAGCGGTCTCAGGTTCACAGCGCAGCTTCTCAGGGCTCGCATATATAGGAAGACTTGATTGGCAATCGATTTTAATGAAGTCGGCAGCGCATGTCAGAGTTTTCAACAAATTTAACATGCCACCCTTTATATCCGCACGCGCGTAATTCAACTCATAAGGACCGGCTATCCCTTACCTGTGACACAATCTCAAACGCACAGAACAGAATCATCAGTCCAATCATCGCATAAGAGGCAGCCGAACCTTCAAGCACTATTCCACAAAGAACAATCTCCGCGCCGCCAATAAGAACTGTTATCAGGCGCTCTGCCTTTTTGCTCTCGCCGCTCGCATAAAAAGGCGGCAAAGCGCACAAGATCACATATAGCCCGGGAAGGGAATACAGGATCGATAGTCCAAGCCCCCCATCAACCGCAGTGCTTTGCGTAAGAATCAACTGAACCCAAACGGCAATTATCACTGAGCAGGTTGTCGATAAAAGAAGACTAGAAATATAGCACGCAACAAAGTCCCGTCGCATTCGAACAGAGAAATCCGCGAACTCTCTTCGCCGCGTGGAAACAATAAGGTACACAGAAATTGCAATAGAACCAATCAGAGAAAACAGCGGAACAACCAGCAATTCAAGCTTATTACCCCATCGATCAACCACACCCCCACTCCAATGAGCGGGAATTGTATCAGGGAGGACTGACCAAGCCGCCCATAGAATCAGAAATGGAAGAATAGAGAGGATGAAAGATGATAACACTGCAGTAATTTTTTTTGAGGCTCTCATCGATTCCGCATTTCCTTGCGCGCCTACATTCCACTCCGCCTTAAATCAAGTATAAATAGATGGCGCTCGGTATTATTGGCGCAATCGCGATAGCGATTACCGCCGTTGTTTCTTTAAAAATGGTAGGAATACATGTCTCCAAGAATTGATATATCGATTGACGAGCTGCCCGAAGCGTCGAGCCTTCTTGATGGACATGACTATTCGTCACAAATCATTCAGCGTATCGCCAGGGTTCCAGTAATACTCGATGCATCGGGATGCCCTCATTCCCCTTTTTTCGAAGTTGAATATGATGACAGGACGATTAGGTTTACAAGTCAAGCAAGTTAATAATCTATGTGGTCAATATAATACCGTTGAACCCGCATATCGATACCGCTCAGCCATTCGCCTTGCCCCCATCGCACGCATCTTCATTCGGTCTGTCATTATTAATCTAACGATGCTTTGAGAAATGTAGGTGCTTCAAAATGTACTGTCGACTTCTTCTCAAACTAATCCTAAGGGACAGGGCCGTATGGATCTCTACGCTCGTTCTCGCCGCAGCCTTCTCCATCCCCATTTCGTTCAATTCACCCATCTACGGGCCCTTCTTTATGAAACAGGGCATGCAGAGCTTTGTCGACGCATTCAATACGCGCGCGCCCCAGGCCAGCGGCACAGACCTATCTCCAGAGCAGCAAGTCGACGCGGAGCTTGCAAGATACGCGAACGCCGCCCTTGCCGCTCAAACCGACGCCGCCTTTCTCGATTCTGCCGAGAGCTACTACGCGCTCATGGGCGAAGGCTTCCAATCCGGGTCCATCGTGGGAGACCGAGAGACCAATGACGCAGCGCTCGCATATTGCCGTGCCCTGAGCAGCTCCGGCATCACGGATATCCCGGCCTCCGCAAACGACCTGCCATTCCTTTCCTTCCTGCCTTACGCCATTGCCACGGCGCCGTCTTTCCTTCCCTTCATCCCCTTCCTTCTCTCGTCGATACTCGTGCTCGGCGCCACAAGGCCCGGGACCCTGGCGGCGAAGGCGCCCGTGCCCAAATTCCGGCGCCTTATCCAGATCGTGTTTTCGATAATCGCCGCGGGGACCGCGATGCTCCTCGCCGGCCTCGCACCCGGGGGCATTTACGCCTTGGCCCTAAACGGCTTCGGGCAAATTGGGTACCCGATCGCCTTCTTCCATGACGGCGCGCTTACCACCACGACCGCGGGAAACGTCTTCACATCCCTGCTTATCGCGCTTCTTGCGGGCGGAACCTTGATATCCGTTTGCTCCGCCGTCCTATCGACCGCAACGAGGCGCGTCCTCGCGGGCCCCCTTACCTCCGCGCTGCTTGTCGCGGCCCCGGCATTCCCGTTACTGTCCGATTCGGCACTGGAGCATAACGCCGCGCTCAATCTCCTGCCGCTGGCCGTATTCTCGCCTATCGAGGCAACGGGTTACGTAGGATGCTTTCCGACAGAATTCCTTGGCTCCGGTTCAGGCAGCGCATCGATGCTTGCCGTGGCCCTGGCATACGTCGCGGTCCTTTTTGCGGTCGGCGCCGTTGCGACACGTTCCCCCAAACAGCCTGGACCCGCGAAAAAGCACCATGGGCTCGAGCTTCTAGACGCGAGCGTGGGATACGGAAGCACGACGATACTTTCAATCGGGTCGCTTTTCCTGAGCCCGGGAACGGCGGCGGGCCTCGTTGCTCCCAACGGCTCGGGGAAAACCACCCTTCTTGAAGCGCTGTCGGGCCAATTTCCCACCCGCATCCGCTCGGGAAGCCTGGCGGCAGACGGAATCTGCCAACGTCGATCAGCCGAATTTGCAGAACTCGTCTACCTGAGCTCTTCGGGCAGCGCGGATCTCTATCCCACGCTATCGGCCCTCGAGCACCTTGCTTTCGTTAGGGAGGCGTGGAAATCGGCCGCCGACATCGACTCGCTCTGCAGCTCCCTCGGAATCTCCCCATATCTCGACAAGCCGACCCGTAAACTCTCGACAGGAATGAAGCAGCAGGTAAAGCTTGCCATGGCGATATCGACCGGTTGCCCGTACCTTATCCTCGATGAACCGCTGAACGGCCTCGATCCGGGAAAGCGGAAAACCTCCTGCGACGCGATGCGCAGCGAGGTGGCGCGGGGACGAAGCGTGCTCATTTCAAGCCATCTGCTCGACGACCTGGCAGACCTCACCAACTCGTTCTACTTCATCGAGGCCGGCACGCTCGTGGAAAAGATCAAGTCGTCCTCGCAGACGCTCAAGCAGGAATACCTCGATACATACGAGGGAGGTGAATGACATGATAGGCAAGAGCTATGCAAAGATAGCGATTGTTGGCTTTGTACTTTGTCTTGCAATGGTGCTATGTGCATCATTTGCGAGGTATAGGTCCGAGCAGTCGTTCATCGATGGCGCTGAAAATGGGTTTGGCATAGACGGGATGTATGTCAACGATGGCGCAACCAGGCCGTCTATGGCGATTCTTGCGGGCGAAGACATGGAGTGGCAAATCTGTAATGACGATGGCTCTTGTATGAGTGGTCGTTTGGCCGCAACGAGCGATCCGAATTCGTTTGATCTTCTCGACAATGATGGATCGGATTGCGGTTCAGTTCACCTGTCGTATGCATCACGAGACGGGATGGACGGCATTCTCTACGTCTCCCACGAGACTGGCGATTTCAAGATGCGCAGGACTAACCGAGTGCCGGCTTTTATCGAGGAGTGAGAGTTCCCGGCGGTCTGCCGATTAGGCCGCCGGGGTATTGAACCCCGCATTCATCCGTACACACACGGATGACTGCGGGAAGTGTCCGGATGAAGGTGATAATCAAGGAAACAAAGCTGTTCTGCCTGGGACGGCTTTGGCCTGGACTTTAACCACAACATCGCAATCGACACTTATCAGCTCGCGCAGCGCGCATGGCCAAATCTCGGACGCTGGCGCATGGAGGACCTTCGAGATTTACTGGACATCCAAAACGACGACGCACACCGCGTGCTCGCCGACTGCGAAGACGAGATGGCTGTCTACAATGCGATCAGAAACAGTGTGAAGTCCGGAGAGCTTTCTGTGGAACCGCCGCGCCGTCGCGCGAGCCGACTGGGCAACCCGGGCAATCTGGTCCCGGCTCTCTTTTTGGCACCCTGTTGCTTAATCAAAATTAAGCAATTGCTTAAAACAAAAAAGGTCAGGCACTAGGTGCCTGACCTGCAAACTTCTGGTCGGGACGACTGGATTCGAACCAGCGACCCCTTGACCCCCAGTCAAGTGCGCTACCAAGCTGCGCCACGTCCCGAAGCTTTTGTTTGTTGCTCTGCTCTCGCTCGCAACAGGGAGTATATTAACCCGAAACTTTAGACTTGTGCAAGAACTTTTTTACAAATTTTGAAGCAAGTCCAAAATTGTATCTGCGAGCTGGGGTTTTGTTAGTACGGGAAGTTCTTGCGTGCCCGTTGTGCTCACAATCCAGGCCTTGTTGGTGTCGGTCCCAAAGCCTGAATCGGCGCGCGAGACATCGTTGGCGATAATGGCATCGCAACCCTTGCGGGCCAATTTGCGCTCGGCGTACTCGACAACGTTATCGGTCTCGGCCGCAAATCCGATCACGCATCGCTCGCCCTTCTGGCGCGAGAGCTCGGCCAAAATATCGACCGTTTCGACCAGTTCGATGCGATCCAAGGGCTCGTTGGACTTTTTGAGCTTATGGTCCGCTGGGGCCGCTGGAGTGTAGTCGGCGACGGCTGCCGCGCAAATGGCCGCATCGGCCGTCTGAAAGGCGCTCAGAGCCGTCTGCAGCATTTCTGCGGCGGTTTGCACGCGTACGCACTCCACGGCGCGGGGAACATCGAGCGATGTCGGGCCCAACACAAGCGTGACCGCAGCACCGCGGCGAGTGGCCTCCCCCGCCAGGGCGATGCCCATCTTGCCCGACGACCGGTTGCCAATAAAGCGCACGGGATCGATCGGCTCGTGCGTGGGGCCGGCGGTGATTACGATGCGCTTGCCCGCAAGGTCCTGAGGCGCGGGGTTAAGCACCTCACAGACAGCCTCGACGATGTCCTCGGGCTCGCTCATACGTCCCGTGTCCACGTCGCCGCAGGCAAGGTAGCCGCTGCCGGGTCCCACCACATGCACGCCGCGGTCGCGCAGCGTGGCCATGTTGGCCTGCGTGGCCGGCGCCTTCCACATGCCATTGTTCATGGCCGGCGCAATCACGATGGGTCGCGGCGTGGCTAGCAGCGTGGTGGAGATGAGGTCGTCGGCGATACCGTTGGCCATCTTGGCGATGATATTAGCCGTCGCGGGCGCCACGACCACCAGATCGGGCTCCTGTGCCAGCGAGATATGGTGGATGGGGTCGGAGGGATCGTCGAATAGGCCCACGGCAACGGGCTCGTTGGTGAGCGCACGGAAGGTGAGCGGGCCCACAAACTTGGTGGCATGCTCGCTCATAACGACCTTGACTCGCGCACCGCGCTTTTGCAGCAGGCGCACGATATTGCACGACTTATAGGCGGCGATCCCGCCGGTAATGCCCAGCAGGATCGTTTTTCCCTCAAGTTGCATTGAATTGTTGGGTGCCGCCATCGTTTAAGCTTCCTTGCTCGGGAGCACCAGGAGGCGGTGGCAGTACGGGCAGTGCGTAATTGACCTGCCGTCGTGGTTGAGGTCGCTCATGGACGATGCCTGCAGCGCGGTGTGGCAAACCGTGGGGATGTTGCCCTGGATGGTCTCGACGGCAAGGCCGCGGAACTGCTTGAGCAGACGCTCGTAGTCGGTGAGCACGTCGGCCGGCAGCGTGGCGGCAAGCGCGGTGCGCTCCTTAGTGGCGGCGTCAATCTGAGCCTGCAGGTCGGCAGCCTTGGCGCGGGCGGCCTTGGTATCGGCCTTCACGCCCTCCTCGAACTTGGCGATGATGGCCTGCGCGCGGGTCTCGCGGTCGAGCGCCTCCTTATGGGTGACAACGACGTCCTTGCGGGTGTGCTCAATCTTGTCCAGTCGCTTGGCCAAGGTGGCGAGCTCATTCTCCAGGTCCTGAACCTCGCGGTAGTCGGAGCCGTCGACGTGACGCTTTTTGGCAGCCTCGATGGCGTTGTTGGTCTGAATCTCGGTGGTGTTGAGATCGTCGAGCTCAATGTCCAGATCCTTGCGCTGGGCGTAGAGCTTGGTCATCTCGGACTTGAGTTTCACATAGGTCTTGCGCTTGGAAGCGAGCTCCTTGAGCTCCGGCATATTGGCAAGTTCGCTCTTGTTGCGGGCGAGCTCCAAATCGATCTGTTGCAGCTTGAGTAACGTAGCGCCGGTGCTCATAAGTTCTCTCCTTTTGTCACAGTCCACCATTGGCAAGGGTTCAGTATTTTAATCGCATGACGGGGGTCGACCCCGGCGTCAACTGCAGAGTTCATCAATATATCAACGAACGGCTCCTCGGAGCGGTCGTGGCCGAGCAAGATCACCGGCAGCCCGCGTAAGGTAAGGTCTTGCGCCACGTGGTATCCCGCCTCGCCCGTCACGACAACGTCCGCGCCCGCGGCGATGGCGAGCTCTCCAAAGTCGCCCAGGGAGCCGCCCAAAATGGCGACGGTGCGGCACGGGCGATCGGCTTCGCCCCACACACGCGGGTCGCTGCCGAAGGCCGTGGCAGCACGGGTGGCAAGATCGCGCAGCGTGCACGGGTCGTTGAGCGTTGCAAGCGCGCCCAGGCCGGTTGCCTCGGGGTCGTCCACGTGCTCCAGTGAGCTCACGGGTGCGGCACCCAGCAGCTCGCTCAGGCAGACACGGGCTTCGTGCGAGCGGTCCAGGTTGGTGTGGAGCGATATGATGCTCACGCCGCAACGGGCCGCCTCATAGAGTGCCGCGCTGCACTGGGGGCGAGTGGCATCCGCTGGACAAAACGCCTCGGGCTCCTTGATATAGACAGGATGGTGCGTCAGCAGCACGTTTGCACCAGCTTCTTGGGCGCGGAGAACATTAGCTTCGGTCGCATCGAGCGCGCAGGCAACGCCGGTGATCTCAGCAGCGGGGTCTCCCACAGATAGCCCAACATGATCCCAGCCCTCGGCGTCCGCCTTGGGGTAGCGCGCCAGCAGCGCACGTTCAAGCTCAGCGACGATCATGCGGCACCCACGATCGAGAGCAGCGTCTGGGCAAACTCGTCCAGATCGCCCGGATTCACGCGGTCATCAAAGGAAATGCGCAGTGCGCCCAATGCCTGCTCGCGACCGATGCCCATCGCGCTTAAAACATGGCTCGGGTCCATGCTGCCGCTCGAGCACGCCGAGCCTGCCGATACCTCAAAGCCGGCGGCGTCGAGCTTGACGATGAGCTCCTCGGAGTCCATGCCGTCGACGTAGATCGAAACCATACCCGGCAGACGATCGGCCTGCGCGTAGTCGCCCATCGTGGCGTGAATGCGCGGGTGGGCCGTAAGCGTGGCGTAGAGCTTGTCGGAAAGGGTTTGCAGCGTCGCACGCTCCTGGGCCACATGGGGCACCAGCGTGCGGGCGGCAGCGGCAAAGGCCAGCTGCGTGCGCAGGTCCTGCGTGCCGGCACGACGACCGGCCTCCTGTCCGCCGCCAAAGATGCGCGGGCGCAGCGGCGTGCGGTTCTTAAGGTAGAGCGCGCCGGATGCCACGGGGCCACCGATCTTGTGCGCGGCAACGGTCATGGCGTCAACTCCCAGCTCGGTGACATCGAGCGGAATATGCAGATACCCCTGGATGGCATCGGTGTGGAACAGGGCGCCAACGGTATGCGCGGCCGCGGCAAGCTCGCGGATGGGCTGCACCACGCCGGTCTCGTTGTTGGCAACCATGATGCTTACAAGTGCCACGTCGTCGCCTAGCAGCTCGACAAGCGCGGCAGGCTCAATGTAGCCCATGCGGCAGGGCTGCACCAGGTCGACGGTAAATCCGGCGGCACGCAGCAGCGGCAGGTTGTCCAGAATCGAATCGTGCTCGATGGCAGATACGATCACGCGGTTACGCTTGCGATCGCGCTGACGAGCGCCCTCGGCAAGACCGAGCAGCGCCAGCTGGTTGGCTTCGGTGCCGCCGTTGGTCAAAACAATCTCGGACGGGCGAACGCGCGCGCCAAAGCTGCGGGCAATCTCGCGACGCGCCACTTCCAGGCGTGCAGCGGCCTTGCGGCCGAGCGAATGCAGCGAGTTGGGGTTGACGCCGGCAAGCTCGCTGTCGTCGTACTCGCGCTGCGCAAGGCGCGCCTCGGCGCGCATGGGCGTCGAGGCGGCATAGTCAAGATTCACGGGTATGCGGTTTTGACCTGCGGTCATAAGGTTTTATGCCTCCTGTGCGGCCTCGTTGCCCAGCTTCTGCAGCAGCGCAACCTCGGCAGCGGGATCTTCGGACTTAAATACGGCGGAGCCGGCTACGAGCACGTTGGCGCCGGCCTTGACGACCTCGGCGATGTTCTTGGAAGAGATACCGCCATCGACCTCGATCAGGGGCGACACGCCGTGGCGCTCGCACATGGCCGTAAGCTCGTGCAGCTTAGGCAGAGTGCCCGGGATAAAGCTCTGGCCGCCAAAGCCGGGGTTCACGCTCATCAGCAGCACCATGTCGACAACGTCGATGATGCTCTCGAGTACGCACACGGGGGTGGCGGGGTTGAGCACCACGCCGGCCTTGACGCCGCGCTGCTGCAGGTGCGTGAGCGTGCGGTGCAGGTGCGTGGAGGCCTCGTAGTGCACGGTGATCATGTCGGCACCGGCGTCGGCGTACCAATCGACCGTCTCGTCGGGGTTCGACACCATCAGGTGTGCGTCGACCGGTACATCGGTGGAGCGCTTGACGGCCTTAAGGATGTCGACGCCAAAGGTGAGGTTGCCGGTAAAGTGGCCGTCCATGACGTCGAAGTGCACGTAGTCGGCACCGGCGATCTTGTCGAGTTCGCCCTTGAGGTTGGCCATGTCGGCCGAAAGGACAGACGGAGCGATTTTGATGGAACCCATGGTAGAAGCCTTTCTGCGCTAGTCGGTGAGTCCGTAGAACTCTTGAGAAGGGACGCGATCGGTAAGAATCTCGAGCGCCCTATCCAAAGTAACACCGTTGTAGAGCGTTTGCTCCACGGCAAAGGTGAGCGGAATGTCTACGCCCAGTGAACGGGCAAGCTCGCTCACGCTGCGGGCCGCGACGGCGCCCTCGACAACCATATGCGTGCGCGTCTGGTACTCGTCGAGCGACACGCCGTGGGCAAACTCGTAGCCAAAGGTGCGGTTGCGCGAATGCTCCGAGGTGCAGGTGGCGATGAGGTCGCCCATGCCGGCAAGTCCCATGCAGGTCATAGCTTGACCGCCGCGGGCGTGTACCAGACGGCTGATCTCGGCCAGACCACGCGTCATGATGAGGGCGAGCGTGTTGTCGCCCGCGCCGGAACCGGCGGAAATGCCGCACACGATGGCGATGACGTTTTTCATGGCGCCGCAAACCTCGACGCCGGTCATGTCCTGCGACAGGTAGATGCGGAAGGCCGTGGATAGGAGCAGGTCCTTAAAGGTCTCCCCTACCTGTGGGTCTTCGCTGGCGATGACGGCGGCAGAAAGTCCGCCGCGGCAAATCTCCTCGGCATGGTTGGGGCCCGAGAGGGTCGCCACGCGCGCCTCGTTGCCGATCTCGCTGGCGATGACCTCGCTCATGAGCAGGCCGGACTCGGGCTCAATGCCCTTGGTGAGGCAGAGCACCGGGGTATCGGCGGCGATAAAGGGCGCGGCCTGGTGGCACACGCTGCGAAGGTGCGTCGAAGGAACGGCAAAGATGATGGCCTCGGCGCCGTCGAGCGCCTGCACGAGCTCGGTCGTGGCGACGACGTTGCCGGGCAGCTCGTAGTCCACCAGATAACGGGGGTTACGGTGCTCGCCATTGATGCCGGCGGCCGTCTGCTCGCTATGGGCCCACATGATCACGCGCTCGGCTCGTGCGGCAGCAAGGCCGGCGACGGCGGTTCCCCAGGAGCCGGAGCCAATCAGCGCAACATTCATGACTCTCTCCTACTTATCGTCGGGCACGGTCACGCGCTTGGTAAACGAGAGCTTGGACTCCTTGCCCGTCATGAGCTTTTTGATGTTCGCACGATGGGCCCACACCACGGTGATGCCGATCAGCGCCATGCAAAATTTGAGACCCAGGCTGCAGTACGGAAAGACCGCGCAGACGGCGATGGGAAGACCGATGGCCGCGGCAAGCGAGCCCACCGACACAAACTTGGTGATGGCGACGGCCACGATAAACATGCCCAACAGCGAAAGTCCGATGGGCCAGTACCAGGCGAGGATGACGCCCAGGCCCACGGCGATACCCTTGCCGCCATGGAAATTGAGGTAGGGCGAGAAGATGTGGCCCCATACCGCAGCCAGGCAGATGACGCCGAGCATCCAGTCGCCGGGGGCTCCAGGCGCCATGATGCTCACAGGGAAGCCATAGCCCACGCCCGCGATGAGCGGACGGGCGATAAGGACGCAGATAGCGCCCTTAAGGCAGTCGAGCAGCAGCGTGAGCGCGGCCACCTTGGGGCCGGCTACGCGCAGAGCGTTGGTGGTGCCGATGTTGCCGGAGCCCGCCTTGCGAATGTCGGTGTGGTTGAACACGCGGCCCAGGATCAGGCCAAACGGAATCGCTCCGATAAAGAACGAGACCACGGCACAGATGGCGGTCAGCAGAATCGGATTATGCATCCTTTTGCTCCTTCTTCCTAAAGAAGAGTCGAATGGGCGTGCCGGAAAAATCGAAGGTCGAGCGCATACGGTTCTCCACGTAGCGCTGGTAGGTGTCGTTGACCAGGTCGCTGTGGTTGACGAAGAACGTGAACGTCGGCGGGTTGACGCCCGTCTGGGTCACGTAGTGCATGCGCAGGCGGCGCTTGCCGTCCACCACGGTGTGGCCAAACTCGCGCAGGTCGGTGAGGAAGGTGTTGAGGCGCGAGGTGGTGATCTTTTGCGAGCGCGTCTTTTCGGCCGCGTCGACCATCGCCCAGATCTTCTCGACGCTGCGGCCCGTGAGGGCAGAGATGCGCAGGTACTGGGCCCAGGGAGCCATGACGCCCAGACGGCGATCGACGGTCTCCATGCAGGCCTCGCGCTTGCGGTCGTCGTCGAGCAGGTCCCACTTGTTGAGCAGCACCACGATGGCGCAGCCGCGCTCGATGGCCAAGCCCATGACCTTCTGATCCTGCTCGGTGACGCCCACGGAGGCGTCGACGACGAGCAGCGCCACGTCGGCACGGTCGATGGCGCGCAGGCCGCGGACCATGGAGTAGTACTCAATGTTCTCATACACGGTGCTCTTCTTGCGAATGCCCGCGGTATCGACCATGCGGTAGTGCTTGCCGTTGCGCTCGACGACGGTATCGATGGCGTCGCGCGTGGTGCCGGCGATGTTCGACACGATGGAGCGGTCGGCGCCCAGGATGCGGTTGAACAGTGAGGACTTACCGGCGTTGGGGCGGCCGATGATGGCCACATTCAGCGCATCGGGGAACGCGTCGGCGACCTCGTCCTCCTCCTCGGGCAACAGGGCCACGATGTCGTCGAGCAGGTCGCCCGTGCCGTGGCCGTGCAGGGCCGAGAGCGGCGTGGGCTCGCCGATGCCGAGCGAATAGAACTCCCAGATGTTGTCGTTCTCGCGATCGGGGTTGTCGAGCTTGTTCACCAGTAGAAAGACCGGCTTGTCGCAGCGCTTGAGCATGCGGGCGACCGACTCGTCCTCCTCAGTGACGCCGGTGCGGCCGTCGACCACAAACAGGATGACGGCGGCTTCCTCGGCGGCGGCGAGGGCCTGGTCACGGATGGATGTGGCAAAGACGTCATCGCTCTTGAGCGGCTCGATGCCGCCCGTGTCGACGATGGTGAACTCGCGGCCGTTCCAATCGGCCGTGTGATACGAGCGGTCGCGAGTGACGCCGCGGGACTCATGGACGATGGCGTCCGAGGTCTGGGCCAGGCGGTTAACGAGCGTGGACTTGCCCACGTTGGGACGTCCGACGACGGCGACGATAGGTTTCATCTGCTCTCCTTTAATGGGTAGGGTCAGCGGGAATAGTTGAATTGGCGGGCGTTATGCCAAGGATGTGCTCCAGGGTATCGAGCAGCTCATGCGGCATGGTCGATACCACATGAACCTCGGCGCCGCGACAGGTAAGGCTTGCGAGTAATTCGTCACGATGATACTCGTCAAGGGTCATACCGTCGGCGTTGAACATGAGCTTAGGCACAAAGAGCATAACACCCGACAGGTCCTGCGGCAGTTGCTCCAAGATGTCGCAGGCGACGATGAGGCCGGTCACGTCCACGTTGCCGCCAAAATAGCGGTTTTTGATGGCCGTGACAGTGCCGGCGAGTCCCTGGGGCGATTCCACAAAACGCGCCACCGTATCGCGCGCACTGGCACCCGAAAGGCACAGGAGGCGCTGGCCACGCGCGGCGATTGCCTCACGAACGCGGCGCAGACGCTCGGCATCGTTGGCGAGCACGTTGTCGGTCTCGTCCAGATAGGAGCGTATCATGCCGATGCCGTCGTAGTACTGCGGGTAGCCGTCGTAAAAGTCCGCCTCGGGAGGCTCGATGCCGGCATCCAGGTAGAACTCGTCGCTCATCTGGAAGGTATGGCGGCCAAAGCGCTCGAAGGCACGGTCCTGGAAGGGCCGGATCATGGCGATAGTCTCGCGCGCCAGCTCGGGCTTATCGCTGTAGGACCAGCTAAAACGGTTCTGATGCTTGGTAAAACCGAGCGGCACAATGCCCAGGCTGGTGATCTGCTCATGCTCCTCGCAGAAGCGCAGGGTCTTTTGCAGCTCCTCGCCGTCGTTCATGCCGGGGCACAGTACGATCTGCGCGTGAATCTCGATGCCGGCGGCCATGATGGCCTCGAGCACATCCATGCCGCGCTGGGCGTTGCGGCCCATCATGCGGCGGCGGACATCGGGGCTTACGGCATGGACCGACACGTTCATGGGGCTCATGTTGCGTTGGATGACGTTTTGAACATCTTCGTCGGTGAGGTTGGTCAACGTGACAAAGTTGCCCTGCAAAAAGCTCAGGCGATAGTCGTCGTCGCGGATGTAGAGCGTGGAACGACCGCCCTTGGGCAGCATCGTCATAAAGCAGAACACGCAGGCGTTTACGCAGGTACGCATGCCATCGAAGATGGGGCCATCGAACTCCAGACCCCAGTCCTCTCCCGGGAAGCGGTCGAGCTCGACGGGGGTGACGCTGTTGTCGCGCGGGTCGAAAACCTCGAGGTCGACGGTGTCGTCATCTGCCTCCCAGAGCCACACGATCATATCGGTCAGCCGCTCGCCGTTGACCGTAAGCACGCGCATGCCCGGCTCGATACCCACATCCCATGCGGGCGATTCCGGACGCACGTTTTTAACGAGCGCGCCCTCACCCGGCTCGGGGTCGCGGCTGCGCCCGTAATCGGCCACCTCAGCGGCGTATGCGGGTACGGTCTGGTCCATGATTAGCGGCAAAGCTCCTTGATGCGCTCGACGGCACGCTCGATGTGTTCTTGCGGAGTGGAGGCTCCGGCGGTGATGCCGATGTGGTGTGCGTTGACAAACCATGCGGCCTGTAGCTCGGAAGATTCCTCTATGTGATGTGTGCGCTCGCAGACATCGGCGCAAATCTGCGCCAGGCGGCGGGTGTTGCCCGAGTTCTTGCCGCCCACCACGACCATGCAGTCGCAGCGGTTGGCAAGTGCGGCTGCTGCCTGTTGACGCTCACTCGTGGCGGCGCAGATGGTGTTGATCACGCGCAGTTCCTGCACGCGCGGGGTGATGGAGGCCACGACTTCGGCCAGGTTCTTCGCGGTTTGGGTGGTCTGAACAACCAGGCCCACCTTGCCCTTGATCGGCAGCGCGTCCGCATCGGCGGCGCAACTCACGACCTGCGCGTCATCGCCGGCATGGCCCAGGATGCCTTCAACCTCGGGATGGCCCGGCTCGCCCACGACAAGCACGTGATCGCCGCCACGCATCAGGCGCTCGGCGGCCACGTGGACCTTCTTGACGTAGGGACAGGTGGCATCGACCACGTCGAGGCCGCGCTCGCGAGCGGCATCGATTACCTGCGGCACCACGCCGTGCGCGCGAATGATCACGGTGCCCGATGCGGCGTCGTCCAGGGTCTCGGCCAGACCGACGCCCGCCTCGGCAAGCTCGCGCACCACGATGGGGTTATGGATGAGCGGGCCCAGCGTGTGGACCTGAGCGTTCTCCCCCACTTGCGGGGCGGCCGCCAAGGCCATATCGAGCGCGCGCTGCACGCCGTAGCAGGTGCCAGCATGCGCGGCGATCTCGATGGTGGGGACGAACCCCTCAGCGGCGGCCGCGGCAGTGTTCATGACTTCCTCACCCATGGCTAGAACCTACCCGGATGCTCGGCGCACAGATCGTCGCGCATGGCGTAGACGCGGTTCATGGCCTCGGACTCAAACCATGTCAGGCGCTCCTTGCGCTTGAGCTCGGCCGGTGCGTCGGATAGCGAGATGGCCTTGCCGGCGCGGATCCAGCACTTTTTGGGGCGCATGAGCTTTTTGCCCTTAGGCGTAATGTCGGACCAGCCACAAATGGCGAGTGGGTTGACGGGCGCCTTGCCCATCTGGGCGATGAGCGCAAAGCCGCCGTGGACCTCGGGCTTGATCTCGCGCGAGCGGATGCGCGTGCCCTCGGGGAAGATCAGGACGTCCTCGCCGCGCTGCAGTGCATGCTGGGCGGCACGCAGGCACTTCATGTCGGCGGTGCCGCGCTCGACGGGAATGCCACCCACGCGGCTAAAGGCCCAGCGCACAATCTTGGTCTTGGCAAACTCGGACTTAAAGATGGGGCGGATGCGGCGGCCGCCAAAGAACAGCGCCGTCTCCACGGCCAAGAGTTCGGCCATCGAGGTGTGGTTGCAGATGACTACGCTGCCGCGGCCTTCCTGGCGCTCAAACAGCAGGTCGGCGTCTTCGACCTTCCAGCGCCACATGAGTTTGGAGAAGGCCCAGAGGATTGCCATGACCACGACGACGGTGCCGCGGATGAGCGCCGGGAACTCGGCGTACGGGGCGTTGTAGTAATCCTCGGGCGTCTGTTTAAACAGGCGCATGGGCTACCTCCTTTGGTTGATGAGGTCCTCGATAATGCGGACGACCTCGTCGATGGTGTGGGCGGTGGAGTCGACGTGCACGGCGTCATCGGCGGGCACGAGCGGCGCGACCTCGCGGCTGCTGTCGAGCTTGTCGCGCTGCTTGAGGGCGTCGAGGGTCTCGTCGACCTCGGCCTCGAGCTGCTCGGTGCTGAGCGGCTGAGCGTCGTTTTGGTGGCGCTGCAGCACGCGACGGCGGGCGCGCTCGCGCGGGTCGGCGGTCAGGAATACCTTGACCTGCGCGTTGGGGAACACGACGGTGCCGATGTCACGGCCCTCGGCCACGATATCGCGGTCCTCGGCGGCGCGGCGCTGATGGATGAGCATGGCAGCGCGCACGCCCGGGTAGGCCGAGACCTTGGACACATTGGCGTCGACCTGCGGGGTGCGGATGGCAGCCGAGGCGTCCTGGCCGTCGATGGTCAGGCGCGTGTCCTCGCCGGTGCCGTTGGTAAAGCGAATCTCGATCTGCTCGGCGAGGGCATCGATGGCAGCCTCGTCGTCCAGATCGATGCCGCGGTCGAGCGCGGCGAAGGTGACGGCGCGATACATGGCGCCTGTGTCGAGCTTGTTAAAGCCCAGCTGGCGGGCAATCTCCTTGGCGATGGTGGACTTGCCGGAACCGGCGGGGCCGTCGATGGCGACGATCATGCAATGCTTCCTTTCGGTGGTTGACGTGCTGGTATGGGATGCGGACGCTGCTTGCTGGCGGACTGGCTAGCCCGTGTAGCGTTCGCGGTAGGTGTTGCGCTTGGGCGCGGAGCCGTGACTGCCGTGGTGGCGCGTACGGGTCGCGGGGGTTTCCTGGGGCTTGTCACCGCGCTTGGAGGCAGCTTGCTTGGGCGGGATGCCTCCGGCCTTGAGGATCTGCACCTCGCGGTCGGTGAGCTCGCGCCACGAGCCCTTGGCCACGTCCTTGAGCTCCAGGCCGGCAAAGTTGCAGCGGTGCAGGCGAATCACCGGGTGGTGTATCTTGCTCAGCATGCGCTTGACCTGGTTTTTACGGCCCTCGCGAATGATGACCTCCACGGCGGTGGTGCCGGGCTTGACGCCTTGCGGAGCCACGGCCTCGGCCTCGCGCGCGGTGATGACGCGGCAGATCGCCGGCTGGCACAGGCCGTCATCGAGCTCGATGCCGCGACGGAGCGGTTCCAAGTCGCGATCGGTCAGGTGGCCGTCCACGAGCGCCTGATAGGTCTTGTAGACGTGCTTGCTGGGGTGCAGCAGGTCCTGGGACAGGTCGCCGTCGGTGGTAAAGAGCAAAAGGCCCGTAGTGTCGCGGTCCAGGCGACCCACCGGGAAGAGCCCCGGAAAGCGGTCGCGCGGGACCAGGTCGGCCACACAAGGGCGCTCCTGCGGATCGCTCATGGTGGTGAGGTAGCCGGTCGGCTTGTAGAGCATCAGGTACACGGCGCCCTGGTTGAGCTTGACGGGCATGCCGTCGACCTCGATATGGTCGCGGTCGACATCGACCTTGGTACCCAATTCGGTCGCTACCTCGCCGTTAACCTTCACGCGGCCGGCGGTCATCAGGTCCTCCGAGCCGCGGCGGCTCGCCACGCCCGCGCGCGCCAAAAAGCGCTGAAGACGCATGGTGTGCGGGTAGACGGGCTGGGCGCCGGCTGCGGGCGCTGCGGCGTCCGTGGCGCTTGCGGCGCGCGTCTCCCCTGCTTCGTTAGTCCTCGTCATGCATGTCCTCCGAGATATCGCCGGTGGGCAGAAGCTCTGCGTCATCGGCGTCCTCAACATCGGTATCAATCAGTTCGCGCTCTTCGTCCAGGTCCTCGGCCTGCTCCTCGAGCGTGGACTGAATGCTGCGGCCGCTCGCGGATAAACTGTCGCGACTGCTCGTCGGGGGCAAACTGCTCCAGATCGGGCAGGTCGCGGGTGGAGCGCAGGCCGAACTTTTCCAAAAAGGCGTTGGTCGTGCCGTAGATGATTGCCTGACCGCGCTCGGGGTCGCGGCCGAGCTCGCGCACCAGACCCTTGTCCACGAGCGACGCGATGACGCCGTCGGAGTTGACGCCGCGGATGCCCTTGACCACCTCGCGCGTGACGGGCTGGTGGTAGGCGATGACGGCCAGGGTCTCGAGAGCCGCCTGCGACAGCTTTTGCGTGTCCCAGCTCAGCACGTAGGCTTCGACCACGTCGTGGTAGGCGGGGTGCGTAAACAGGCGCCAGCCACCGGCGACCTCGCGCAGCTGAAAACCGCGGTTGGCCTCCTCGTACTCAACCTTGAGCTCGGCCAAAAGCGACGCGCACTCGCCCGGGGCGATATCCAGCGCACCTGCCAGCGCGGGTGCGCTCACAGGGTCGCTCGACACCAGCAGCAGCGCCTCGAGGGCGCCTTTGAGGCTGTTTGCCTCTAGCGTGGAAAGGTTTGACATGGTTGGTCGCTCCTATTCGGTGAGCTCGGGGCCCTCGCCGGGCACGTATGCCTCGGCGCCCTCGACGCGGTTGATTTGAATGGTTCCAAAAATCTCGTCCTGGCTCAGCGTGAGCGAGCCGCGCTTGGCGAGCTCGAGCATAGCCAGGAAGGTGACGACGAGCTGCTCGGTGGTGGCGTCGCCGTCCAACAGCTCGCGGAAGGTGCAGGTTTGGTGCGCCATGGTAAAGCGATCGACCGAGGCCACCGTCAGGTCGAGCGGTACGCGATGCGGTGCCACGTGCTCGGCCTCCAGCAGGAAGGTCTGGCGCTTGCCGTCCAGGTCGGCGCAGATGACGGCGAGGCCGCGCAGGGTAATGCCGGCCAGGTAGTCGGGCATAAGGCCCAAAAACTCGGGATCGGGGCCGGCAACGCGCGGGTGCATGCGGCTCTCGGCCTGCATGCGCGCACCGAGAGCGGCCGCCGCACCCTTAAACTGCTTGTAGGCGATCAGGCGCTGGATCAAGACCTCGCGCAGGGAGTCGCCGTCGAGCGCGCTGAGTTCCTCGAGGTCTTCGTCGTCCTCGTCATCGTCGACTGTCTTGCGCGGGGCCTCCTGGGGCACCAGCGAGGCAGCCTTGATGTCCAAAAGGGTTGCCGCGACCAGCAAAAAGTCGCTCGCTACGTCCAGGTCCAGCGCCTCGATGCGCTCGGCCTCGGCCAGGTATTGCTCGGCCACCTCGCTAATGGAGATGGCGCCAATATCAACTTTTTGGCGGGTTACCAGCTGCAGCAGCAGGTCGAACGGTCCGCTGTAGACCTGCGTCGACACGCGATACGACATCTTCGACCTCCTTTGACGGCGCCTTCGCGGCGCGGTTTGGGTGCATGCTGTGACCGTTTTGCGCGGTCGACCTGTAAGTTTACCTTAGATGCCGGCGATTGCGAAGTTGAGCAGCCACTCGGCCAGCGGATACACGGTAACGTCGAAATAGCGCCCGATCACGTCGATACCGGTCCACATGGGCAGCAGGTACAGGACCAGGATGAGGATGGGCATGGCGTATTGCTGCAAACGATAGTAGTTGGCGAGCGCCTTGCCTTTGAGGAATGGCACGATAATCGACGAGCCGTCGAGCGGCGGGATCGGGATAAGGTTAAAGAACGCGAGCGACAGGTTGACCACGATAAAGGTGGCGTCGAAGTTCATGATTTGAGATGCCACGGCAAAGGACATGCTGGCGTAGAGGTTGCCGTATGCCGCGTGCATGAGGGCGGCGGCAAGGCATGCCAACGTGATGTTCGATGCGGGGCCGGCCACGCTCACCAGGACCTCGTCGCGCTTGGGGTGCTTGAGGTTGTTGAGGTAGACGGGCACGGGTTTGGCAAAGGCGAACACCGGACCGCCGGCGGCAAGCATCAGCAGCGGCAGGAGAATGGTGCCGAACGGGTCGATATGGTTGAGCGGGTTGAGCGAGACGCGGCCACGCGAGCGGGCTGTCTTGTCGCCGAGCGCCCAGGCCGCGGCGGCGTGCGCACTCTCGTGGATGACGATGCCAACGATGACGGCGACAGCGCTCGCGAGCAGGTTCATAAAGTAGCTGCTGGACATGTCGACCCCCTAGCGGACGCGGCGCGAGGCACGCGTGAGCAGGTAGTCGGCCACAAACAGGATGACGGCGACGATGGCGTAATCCAGACGGAACACGCCGCCAAAGGGCGATGTGATGACGCCGTAGCCGGCGATGGCACCCGGCAGCGCGCGAGAAAGCTCAACGACAAAGCCAACGATTTGCAACTTGGCGGTGAGGCCGCTAAAGCACAGCAGCACGGTCATCGCGCTCATAAAGATGCCGCAGATGCGACAGGCGATGGCGATGATGCTCATCGCCACGGCAGCGGCTTTACGAGAGTTCACGCGCGGTCTCCTCTTCGATCTGGGTGGAAAGCTCCAGCCATTCGTCCTCGAGTTTGGGCAGCTCTTGCTTAAGGCCGTTATATTCCCCCAGCGCGGCGTTGAACTTGTCCTGATCGGCGTAAAGCTCTTCGCTTGCCATCAATTCCATAAGCTCGTCATAGCGGGCGCGCTTTTTGTCGAGCTCCGTCTCGATCTTCTTGAGTTGGTTGCGCACGCCCTTGAGCTTTTTGTTGAGCGCGGCACGGGCCTGGGCCTCGGCACGCTTTTGCTCCTTGGTCTTTTTGCCTTCGGCCGGCTTGGGGGCCGCGGCGGGGCTGCTGGCCTGGGCGACGCTGGCTTTGGTGGACTTGGCTGCGACAGGCGCGCTCTCCCCTGCCGCCTCGGCGGCAGCGCGGGCAGCGAGGTCCTCGCGCTTGTAGAGGTAGTAGTCGTAGTCGCCGTCGTAGACCGTGACCTTGCCGTCGCGGATGTCGATGATGCGGTTTGCCACGGCACGCACCAGGTGCTCGTCGTGGCTGATCAGCACGATGGTGCCGGGGAAGTTTTGTAGGGCGTTCTCGAGCATGTCCACCGAGTCGATATCCAGGTGGTTGGTGGGCTCGTCCAGGCACAGGAGTGCCTCGGGGGCCACGAGCATCTTGGCGAGCGCCAGACGCGCCTTTTCGCCACCGGAGAGAACGCGGACCTGCTTCTCGATGGAATCGTTGTCGCTAAACAGGAAGGCGCCCAGCAGGCTGCGCTGCTGCGGCACGGTCCACTTGGGCGTGACGGTGTCGATCTCTTGCAGGACAGTGTTGGACTCGGTCATGCCCTCGAGCGCGTGCTGGGCATAGTAGGCGACGCCGACGTTGGTGCCCAGGTCGCGCGTGCCGGTAGTGGGCGGCTCCAAGCCAGCGAGGATCTTCATAAGGGTGGACTTGCCGGCGCCGTTGGGACCGACGAGCGCCACGTGCTCGCCACGGTAGAGCTTGAGGTCGATATCGCTGTAGATGTGCTTGTTGCCGTAGGACTTGGAAACGCCCTCCAAGCCCACGACCATATCGCCCGAGCGCGGCGGGTCGGGGAACTTAAAGTCGATGTGCTTGTGGCCCTCGGGCAGGATGACGAGCTCCTTTTTGATCTGCTCGATCTTGCGGATGCGCTCCTGCGCCTGGGCGGCCTTGGTGGGCTTGTAGCGGAACTTGTCGACGAAGACCTGCATGTGGGCGATGTCACGCTCCTGGGCAGCGCGCTTGGCGCGCATCTGCTCCAGGTTGTCCTCGCGCTGCTTGAGGTAGCTGCTGTAGTTGCCGGTGTAGGTGGTCACGCGGCGGTTCTCGAGCGCGGCGACGTGATCGACGCAGGCGTCCATGAAGGCGCGGTCGTGGCTGACGATGAGCACGGCGCCGTCGTAGTTGGCGATAAAGCTGCGCAGCCACTGGACGCTTTCGAGGTCCAGGTGGTTGGTGGGCTCGTCGAGCAGCAGCAGGTCGGGGTGGCGCAGGAAGAGCTTGGCCAGCGCGATGCGCATCTGCCAGCCGCCCGAGAACTCGGAGCACGGGCGCTCAAAGTCGGTGACCTTAAACCCGAGGCCGGACAGGATCTTGCGGGCGTTGCTCTCGAGCTCGTAGCCGCCCAGGTGCTCAAAGCGGTCCTGGACCTGGCCGTACTCGCTAAGGAGCGCGTCGACGTTCTTGCCCTGCTCGGAGAGCTCGGTGATCTGGGCCTGCAGCTCGTTGGCGCGCTCGCCCATGCGGCGGATTTCCTTGGCGACGGCCATGACCTCGGCAAGGATGGTGGTGTCCTTTTGCTCCAGGTTGGTTTCCTGCTCTAGGTAGCCCACCTGGCAGTCCTTGGCGTACTGGACCTGGCCGGCGTCGGGGCTGTCGATGCCCATGATGATCTTGAGCATGGTGGTTTTGCCGGCGCCGTTGGGGCCCACGAGCGCGAAGCGCTCGCCGGGGTTGATCTGGAAGGACGCGCCGCTAAAGAGGACGCGCGCGCCGAAGCTTTTTTCGATCTTGTCGACCAGGAGGATCATGGTGCCGCCTTTGACCTTGTGTGCCTATATGAAAAAAGGCCCCAACTTGCGTTGGAGCCTCATTCAATGCTCGGGTGGAGACGAGGGGAATCGAACCCCTGACCTCTTGACTGCCAGTCAAGCGCTCTCCCAGCTGAGCTACGCCCCCGTGCGAAGAAGTACTATACGGTAACTCGGACGGCGATGCAAGGACAATTTTGGAAAAACTTTCGCGGGCCCCGGCGCGCACGTGCGGGTGCGCGGGCCATCTCAGGGCCGAGGGGCCCGCGATGCCCGCGGGGGCAGCGGCCCACGCATGGTCCGTGCGCCGGCCGACTTGGCGAGCGGAACACGACTCTCCCTGTGCAACAGGGTTTTCCGTGCACCGCCAGTCCCATTATCGGGCCTGATTGCGAAGCGCCCCTCCCCTGCGCTTCAGAACCATGCCCGTTTACTACGATGAATCAGGAATGTCCGACCACACTCGCCTTTTGGCGTAAGCGGCGGGCTTCCTACCTGCGGTTTTGCAAATGGAGAACACGCGGTGCTCGGGCATCGCCGATCCGTCGTAGTAAACCGGCATGGTTTTGAAATGGCATCAGGTTGATTTCACACATAAATATGTTGGAGCCCTGAAATATAGGCTTTAACTTTTTCTAAAACACGTCTTTTCCGCGACGCGCCTAGATTAGCTGTTGTTTAACATCGGATTTGATCTTGCGTTGTGCGACTTCCTCGTGCATGGTAGTATTTCACGACGTGAAGCGAAGAAATTGGGCCTGAGTTGGCTTTGTTAAAATTGCATTCACCGTTCATAAGGGCTCTTGGCGCAACGGTTAGCGCAGGGGACTCATAATCCCTGGGTTCTGGGTTCGAATCCCGGAGGGCCCACCAGAGTATTTCGAGGCCGGGCATTACGCCCGGCCTCTTTGCTAATGGCACTGCTGACTAGCTTTGCCATCTAGAGACGCAAAGTCATCAACATTCATATTCGTAATTAACAATGGGCATGTCGCCAAGATGCTACCCAGTCAACACATGACCTAAATCTATAGATATGAAAAAAGGCCCCAACTTGCGTTGGAGCCTCATTCAATGATCGGGTGGAGACGAGGGGGATCGAACCCCTGACCTCTTGACTGCCAGTCAAGCGCTCTCCCAGCTGAGCTACGCCCCCGTGTGAAGAAGTACTATACGGGAACTCGGACGGCGATGCAAGGACAATTTTGGAAAATATTTTGCGGCGCGTTGAACGGGAGCGGGGCCAAAGAGACACACGATGCCCGACATAGCCCGCGGGGCGAGCCCCGTGGGCGGCGGCAAGCCCGCCGCCTTCCTTTGCAGGGCTCGGCATGTCGCCCCAGACGCCGCCGGCCAGACCAAAGCGATCCGCGGTGCATCCGTGGGCATGAGCCCTTCCGCACGCCTTCGGGCCAATTTACGGAACCGTGCGTAGCTCGCCCCAGCTGGTCGCTTCATAAACAGACCGGTTTACTACGCCGATTCCCGGATTTCCGACCTCACGCCTACTTTCGCAAAACGGGCAGGCAATCTACCTGCGGTTTTACGAGCGGCGAAATCAGTGTGTTCAGTCACCCTCAATCCAACGTAGTAAACCGGCATGGTTTTAAAATGGCACTTAATTACTGACAGCATATAAAGTATTAAAAATGCCCACTTGGCCATTATTACTTACCAATACCGAGCCAATTGCACAGAACGTTGGCCCGCAATCTGGTCTCAGCGCATCTCATCGCCTCGGTTTTTAGCTTGTAGCGCAACTCTAATCGCTCACACACACTGTGAATGATGGCATCAAGCTGATCGTGATCATTGAGCATGTCATGGGTTACAAGAAATACGTCGTATCCCATGCTTTGCAATGCTGTCATTCGGGTGGCATCGTGGTCAAGCACGGCGCCCGATCCATGGATAACCTCTCCTTGAAGTTCGATAATCACAGCCTTCATTGTTATTGGATTTACGATGACGATATCGCCGTAACAGATTTTCTGACCTGCGATTTTCCGAGCTGAATTCGACAGCGGTGTTAAGTCGTTGACGAATATGTTTTTAAACTCCGCTCCGCCGGCACGCCTCGGATGACTCAGTAACATGATTCCAGCAACTTCTAGCGGGGATGCAGCGATACCCATTACCTGCCGTGCGGCTTCGTAGAATTGCTTTCCCCACATCTCGCCTTTAACCTTCGCTGCAAATCTATGCAGTTCTTCTATTTCAATAAGAGGCTTTCTCATCCAGAGCGATGTGCCCTTTCCGCTAGCTGTATTTCCGGATCCGTTATCCTGCTGCTCACTTTGATCATTCTTGCTGTCCTTCTGGTGCGCCCGAGCATGGACTCGCTTCCATGGGATCTCATCTTGAGTTTCGTCTAGTTCAAACAAACTTTCTGTGGTGTACTGCTCTTCTTCTGATTTTGTCTGCTCAAGTGCTATGTCGACCGCGGGCGATGGTTTAAAAACCGAGAACCATCCGCAGAACTCGTACATAGCCAGAACCAGGTCGCATGAAGACACGCTTCGAGTCATGGTGAATAGCGTATTAAGAGGGTCAGTGACGCTAAAGCCCATACCCGTGTCGATGGAAACCTTCTCTGTATAGGCGCTGTTCCATCGGATGGTCCGTCTTGTCTCAGAATGCAGGTTGCTTCGTGTTGATGCCGCTGTGATGATTGGCGTCTTGAGGACGTCGACTACAAAGGGCGATTGGGATAGAGCTCGCCAGCCGTCTTCGGAGTTGGGTAGGTGCGGGTAGAGGTTGCGCACCTGCGGTGGGCAGCGCCAGTAGCGGAATGCTGTGTTTGCGCAGACGATTTCGTCCATTTGTGCCTCCCCTGGTATCGGCCGTTGATCGTGCGGATTGCGGGCATGGCCGATTATCTACCGGGACATCATGCGGGTAAGTACCGGAAGCAAACCAAAAGCTTGACGAGTTCTGCCGAAAAACCACCGTGTGATAGAAATCCGCTGGAAGGCGCTTTGGGCATGTGGTCCCTATCTCCACATTTGTGCTCGGATCACAGGGGGAATTCAATGAAAATACGCATGCGTTTTATACAAAACGGGCAATGGCGTCAGCAAAAAGGATGCGATAAAAAATGGCGCCATAGACGACTACGATTTGTTTTTGGTGTCAGTTTTGGTGTCACCCTTGGTGTCAAAAAGAAAAAGGCCAGAGGCTTAACACCTCTGACCTGTGCTTTTGATGGTGGGCGATACAAGATTCGAACTTGTGACCCCATCCGTGTGAAGGATATGCTCTACCCCTGAGCCAATCGCCCGTCGCCTTTCGGCAAAAGAGATACTATCATAGCCGCGCGTGGTTTACCAAGAACTTTTTGCCCCCGATTTTAAAATCGTTGACGTAATCGTGGGCGCAGACCTCGTCACCGCAATCAGGGCAGCCGACAAACCAGCAGCTAAACCACCCTTTATCGCTTGATCCACGAGGTCTCGGGGCCGCAGATAAGTCGCGCGTTGTTGTAGGCCATGTCGAGCGTGAGACAGGTACGCGCGGCGTAAAAGCCGTCCTCGCGCTGGATAGTCAGCGCCAGCTCGGGCTTGTCGCCGGTCAGGCACAGCGGCAGCAGCAGTTGGATCCGGCAAAAAGTTAGCACGCGCGGCGGCGGCGTGTGGTCCCCCCCGCCGTAGAACTGCGGCACGGCGAGCGCGTAGTTGGCGGCGGCGCGGCGGGCGGCCTCGACGACGGCGCCCTCAAAGGCGCGGCGCAGCAGCAGCGAGTTGTTCTCCCCCATCAGGCTGGCGGGGATGCGCGTCAGGTTCTCCTCGTCGCCCAGAATATGGTCGATGTTGGAGCGAATGGGCAGGCGGTAGTCAAAGACCAGCTCGGAGGGGTCCTCGGCAAAGCGCACGCGGCACGGCAGGTACTCAAACGAGACCAGCATGGGGTCGCTTTCCTTAAAGAAGCCCTTTAAAAACCAGCGCTGGCGCGCATCGGGCTTGGTGTTAGGCTCAAACAGACCGTAGATGGTCTCGTAACGGCGTGTGTACAGGCCGGTGTTGAACAGGCAGCGGTCGTCGTCGAACACCAGCGGCAGGTTGGACGGTGCGGTCTGGTCCACGTCGCGCTCGGTCAAAAACACCGCGCGGCTAAACGAAAACGACAAGTAGTTTTTGAGGATGCGGTTGCTGGGACCCCAGTCCTCGGGATCGGCGAGGTCGACCAGGCGGTCGTAACAGGGCTCGGGGCAAAACGCAAACTCGTACACATTGCTGCACAGGGTGCTGGGGATTTCCATGTGGTGTCCAATCCATTCAATAACTGGCGTGCGGATGCTTAGATTCTATACGCGCGAGGGGTCGCCCGAGCCTACAACACAACCGCGGCGCAGCTCTTCGGCTAGCTCGCTGGTCGTGCGGCGACTGGAAACGAGGTCCTGGATCCAGGCATAGTATTGATTGTCTTTGGGCTCGGGGCCATCGGACAGCACGACCGGAGTGCCGGCGAACCTTAAGACGGACAACGCAAAGACAAGGCTGGTGCGTTTGTTGCCGTCCTCAAAGATGTGGTCCTTGACCATGTGCTCGGCCACGTAGGCGACCTGGTCAAAGATGTCTGCGAAGCGATCGGCCGGCGATTGGCCGAATATCGTACAGAATGCACCCGCAAGCACGGATTCGACGCGTCCAAGCTCAAGTGCGGCACGGTCGCCCGCGGCGTCGGTCGTATAGCAGCGCCCGACGGTCATCAGCGTGCTGTGTAGACGCATCACGGCCGCGGCCATAGCTTCGAGCGAACCGGCATCGTCGAGCACGAGCGGTGCGAACGGATGTGCCCGGCGCGGCGCGACCGTCGTCATGAGTTCTCCAAGAGCCTGAGCGCGTTGGGCATGCCCGCAATGGTTAGCCGAACAGCTTCGTCGATTAACGTGGCGCCGTCGCGCAAAATCAGTGATGCTGAATTTGCCACGTGCGCAGTTGAATGATCTTCTTGAGCAACGCAATCAGCGCCGTCATCTTGTTGAACATTGCTCCAAAGCATGTCTGCCTCCTTTATAGCTCTATGGATGGAATAGCCCGCGAGTCGTACTCCAGGGCAACCGGTTTCCAGACGAGGTCTTCGATGGCGCAGTTTAGGGCATTTGCAAGCGCCAATGCCGAGGAGACCGAGGCGCGGCGTAGGTCGAGCTGGTTCTGCTCGTAGAGTTGTATGGCGCGAAGCTTAACCCCCGATTGGGCGGCGAGCTGTTTTTGCGTTAGTCCGGCCGCCTTTCGTGCCGCTTTGAGGCCCTTTTTGTCTGTCTGGGCGTTGTTCCATTTTTCGATAATAATCTGGGCGAATTTGACTTCGGAGGCCTCGTGAAGCGGATGGTACGAGCCGATGATCCAATCGAGCGGGGCGACTTCGAGTAGCTCATTAAAGCCCAAGCTGCTCATCCATTGCGCATAGGCCAAAACCCAGCCCGCCCAATACTGAGGCGAACGGTCGAACGGATAGGTCTCCCTGCATTCGACGGGGGTCAGTCCCGCATGGGCGATAATATCGCGCGCGAGCTCGTCGCCCGCCATGCCGCAGACGACGCGAGTCGTACCACGCTCAAACTGTTTCATCTCAAAAGCGTTCGACAGGATCGCCGTCAACTCGGCCGAAGTCAGCCCTTGGTCACAGAGGGCAAAATCGACCGCCTCGCCCAGCGTACTCATGGCATCCTCGAGATACATCTCACTGTAGGCGTGGATCATCGTCCGTCATCCCCTCTCGAATGATATCGACGATACGGATTCCCTCAAATGGATTTTCGGCAAGTAGCTCCCGATATTCAATACTGGCTTCTAAGACTCTCCGAGTTCGGAAGTATGCGGCAAAATCCAGACTTATTGACCACGCTGGAGCACACCAACGCCTCTGCCTGCGGTTTCTTTGCGCGAAAAGGCCGGTGTGGTCGGGGTTTCCGGAATTTGCCGCATACTTCCGTTTTGAGAATTCGGAAGTGCGTGGAAAGACCGAGTTCCGCCAACCAGACCCCGGTTATACCCTTTCGTGACCTGCGGTTTTGACGCCAAAATTTGGTTTGTGCTCGGCTGGTTGCGATTATTCCCCGCACTTCCGGAAATGGGCGTTATGGCTGTGTTGTGCACGGCAAGAAAAGCGCCGAGAAAAGGGCAATCAAGCGGCAGCCGGTAGTCTTGGGAAGCGTTATGGGTATTGCGGTGGCTGCAAACCTTTACCGGATGAGGTCTGCCAGGCACAACTTGCCCTTGGGGATCTTCGAAAGTCGCTTGTATTCCCTGGCGGCTGCCGTAAGCGAATCGGCATCCCAATAACTTTTGAGGAAGCCTTCCCTCTTTACCTCGTGCATGCCGAGCTCCTGTTTGCAGAAGTCGCTCGGTTTCATGCGTCCGCCGTGCCAGCGTCTCCACGAGCCCTCTCGAATAATGGCCAGCACCTCTATCTCGGGATGGGTCACGTAGCTAACCACCGGGAAGCGGCCGGCGTACAGGTTGCCGAGTTTGAAGCGTTCTTTCCTCGAGTCCAGCACCCTGACGATGCAGACTGGCCAGTCATAGTCTAAGTTGAGGTAGTTATCTTGGATATCGGAGGCTTTGCGCAGGCGGGTGACGTCCACGACGTCGGCCTCTGAAAAGACGAGCGCGTCCGCCCCGAGGAGAATGTCCACGGCCACCTGTTCCGCTGTTCCCTCGCAGGAGATGATCGGATGATATCCCGCAAAGCGAAAACCGTTATCACCGCTCATCGGACACCTCCTCTGCGACGAGCTCTTTAAGCGCGCGCACGTCGGCGTAGCGCGGAGCGGTCCCCTTCACAAAGTTCGAGGCGAATACCTCCGATTTCTTGTTCTCGATGCGTTTCACGCGGTCGGCGTACTTCACCACGCGCGCACCGCTGTTGCGTCGGGCGAGAAAGAACACGTTGTCCTTGCGGTGCACGTGATCGAGGAGCTGCGGGTAGTGAGTCGTGAAAACCAGCGTCGCGCCGTTGGGGTTGGTCCCGTGGGCGGCAAACAGATCAAGCACGACGTTAACCAGTTGGCGGTTAAGGTGGTTCTCCACCTCGTCGACTAAAAGGTAGCCGCCGGAGCGCAGGACCCTCATTGCGCGCTGCACCAGCCCTAGGCCACGTACAGTGCCGGAGGAGAGCACCTCGGTGAGCCCCCGCTCGGAGATCGTGATGGGCTCGCGACCTGTAAACGTCAGTACGAAGGCGCGACCGGAGTCCCGGACCTCGAGGTGCTCGATGCCAGAGTCGAAAACACGAAGCACGTCGTCGAGACCGTTGAATTGCTCAGTGAGGCGGAAGCCACCGTCGCGCAATGCTATCGCTCGGATGCGATGGCCGAAGTCCTTGGCGAGCACAGCGGCTGCGACGGAAACGTCAGGCGGCGTAAGCGCCGCCCAAGAGTCCGGCATCTGAGCACGGTCGCACAGCGGGGACGCGAGTTTCTCGATTTCGGCCCAGGATGCCAGGGTCGAGCGCTTGAGGGCCTTGGCTGGCAGCGAAGAAATCACCTCATCGGAGAACGTCAGCTCGGGACCGTCGTCGCCTCCTTCGACGGTCTGCAGCACCGACTCGAGCAAGTAAAGACGATCTGCGTGCCATATGACGCACTTGAGCTTGGACGGGCCGTCGAACGCGGCGGGGAACGTTGATGGGAGCCCGCCGCCGCGCGCCGGAGAGCCGTCAACAATGCGGCAGGCGAGCTCCAGCAGGTTCAGTGCTGTTGTCTTGCCCGTAGCGTTAATGCCCGCCAGCGCAACGACGCTATTCACGTAGAGATGGTCCGCCAGTTCGAAAGCCGACTCATCGGAGGCCGTCACGCGGTCGGAGGCGAACAGGTCGATTTCGAATAACCCGTCTTCGAACATCGAGAGATGGTCGAAGCAAACCTTTAACAACTTCATCTCAAGCCTTTCGAATACTTGAAACAGAATTTATGGCTCAAGTATAACACATGAAGGATATCGCGAATTAAGCCTGCCGCTAGGCAGAAAAGGCTTATCCGCATTGCCGGCCTCGTCGATATGCAGGTTCAAATGCTTAGACATTTGATCAAATCGTACAAAAATGGCGAGGTACGTACCTCGCCGATCTGGCGCCTCCAAGACGACAGTCTCTTCGGTGGTTAAATTCTCTCACGCTTCAGGAGCTTTTAGAGCTGCATCGATTAGATCGGCGCCGTTGTCGAAGCGACCGGACTCCCTTGCTGCAAAGAATGCGTCACCTTCGCGGATGGCCTCGAGGGTCTCCGGGTTGGGTTCTTTGGAAGGAAAAGTTTGAGGGCTAGTATTCGCAAGCTCCCCGTCCTGTTTACAGCACTTCATAGATGCGCACCTCATCTTGTTCGATGCTTTTGCGGAAGGTCGGGCGCATGTGCTCTGGTGGGTTGGTGACGACATCCACCTTTCGCCCAAGTTCCATCTCGAGCTTATAGTAGAGTTCGTAAAGCGTGCCGAACGTCATGGTGTTGCCGCAGACTAGGCGCAAGTCAATATCGCTATCGGGCGTTTGCTCGCCTCGGGCAAACGAGCCAAATAAATATGCTTCGCTGACGTCGTATTGAGCCAGCGCGCGGGAGGCGGCGGTGGATATGTCAGCAAGTGAAATCATGTCTCAATTTGCCGTTCAACAGTAGAACATCAGAGGGCCAGCGCCGAAACATAGTCCTTGTTTCGGAAACGCATATGGCTGCACGTTAGACATTATATGCATGAAAAAGTAACGCTCCCTTGCCGAAAGCGTTGCCCTAAAAGCTCCTACAGTGCTCTTGTATCGCAGCCAGGTGCGTCGTACCGCATCAGCAGCGATATGCGGCGCTTAGAAGCACTGCCCCCAGCAGGAATAGCATTAAGGAGGCAGCTATCCAGCAGCTGTCGCCGGTCTTGGGAAGCGCCGGTGTTGTTGCCATTGTGGATTTGGGCTTGGTCGTTTTGGTGACTGTGGTCTTGGCGACCGTTGTCTTGAGCGACGTATCTGCGGGTTTCACCGCAGGATCCGTCGCCGGCCCCGCACCGGGTTGCCCCGTAGCCGGGTCGGCGCCACCAGTAGGCTCGCCCGTGCCGTCACCCGGCACCTCGCCGCCGGGTGTAACGGGCTCCCCCGACGGCGAGGTGGCGCCATCGGGCTCAATCACCACGTGCGGTGCCACTGCCCCGCCAGCATCCACCACGCTAACAGCGCCAAAGGCTCCGCCTGCAGGCGTCACAAAGTGCGCGGCCACGAGCGACCCGCGATCGCAGGCAACGCCGGCATCCGTGCCGGTCGCATCCAGCCAGGACGCATCCACAGCAAGCGTCTCGCTCGCTGCGTCTGCCCCAAATCCCTCGTCGATCAAGCGCACGCCATAAAAGCGCAGGCCCGCATCGGATCCCGCGCCTGCGGCTACAACGCGCCCTCCGCCGCGTACGGTCAAGCCACCTGCGGCAATGCCGGCAACAGTCTGGTCAAGAACGCCTGCCCCGTCGGCCCTGGCATCGACCGTGCAGCCGTCCACCACCAGCGCCTGGGCCACATGGATCCCGCATTGCGAACCCGTCGCCGTGAGCGAGCCGGAGCCGCGAAGCGTAAGGTTTCCCCACACCTCCATGCCGCTCATGGAAATGTCCGCATCGGGCGCATGCGTGGTAGTGTCGAGAAAGTTGGTGTAGAGCCCGAT
>OBYR01000465.1_pt1 | contig 31841 bp, 23 predicted proteins | sample 1495491 | NCBI WGS metagenome assembly OBYR01 (sample SAMEA2580206, study PRJEB22360) | human gut metagenome | biome: human gut; feature: human-associated habitat; material: faeces | place: Denmark | collected 2008/2010 | reverse complement strand
GGATTTATTACCACCAACATTAAGATCAACGAGTTACAACAGGAACTTTTTTTACCGCAGGCGAATACAGGGAAGGGAAAAGGAGAGGGAAAAAGGGGAAAAGAAGGAAGAATGGGGAAAAAGGGAGGATGAGAGTCTTGAAAAGACCTTATATAAGCCACACCACTTTCAGGAAAAGGAAGGACAAGGCGAGCAAGGTGAGCGAAAAGAAAAGAAGAAAACGGGGAAGAAAAGGAGAAAACGGGGAGATACGGCAAAAGAAAAAGAGAAGCACAGAGCTAAAGAGGGTATATAATATAGGATAGTTACACGCCTATAAAAAGAGGTTTGGGGAAAGGTAAAGGAGATTGAACTGAGGTAAGGAAAGAAAACGAGGAAAAGAGAAGAGATTTTGCTTCACGGGTTCTATTTGAATATTTAATAGAACCTAAACGTATCATCGTTCAAAATACATATACATCAGTCTGACATCGAATATTCATTATTCTCAATAATCGCATATATATTAATAATCGTATAATATTATATGTATCGATGTCAATAATACGCCTGGTAGCTGAAACACTCGCTTCTAATCATCTTTTAATATACACCTTACACATACACAAAAAAAAACAAAAGGCAGGTATCCTTCTGGAATACCTGCCTTTTATATGATATGGTAAAAAAACTATTTTACCCCTTTAACTTCCTCAAAACCTTTCCCAAAAACTCCCATCACGGTGTTCATGGTCATAAATACATCCGGATCAACCCGCTTTGCAATCTTCAAAACATCTATCGCCTCATTTTTCCGTACAACGATCACCAGCATTTTCTTGGCCTGTCCGGTATACCAACCGTGGCAATCGACAACCGTCACGCCACGGTCTACCTCCTGGGTGATCTGTTCCGCCACCTGATCGTACTTTTCCGTAAAAATAAACAACTGTGCAGATTGCTTTTTACCCGTCAATACGAAATCAACCGTAAAAGAAACCACTCCCATCATCACATACCCATACATAAGTCCTTCTATGTTGAAGTTAATCAGTAAGCTGGATGCAATAATACCGCAATCCGCATACATGATCATTTTACCGGGACTTACGTTGTGGTATTTAGTTACAATCATTGCCACAATATCGGTACCTCCGGTGCTTCCCCCCTGCGATAAAGCCATAGCGATCCCTAACCCCGTCATCATACCAGCAATGATCGCACTCATAAATTTATCGCTGACCAATGCTTCCGGAAATAAAGGTTGCAAAACGCTCAGGAACATACTACCGATGATAATGGCAAAAACCGTTTTTATTCCAAATTTAGGTCCCAGCACCCTCACCCCGACTATTAATAGCACAATATTAATCAGAAAATAGCTGACACCCACCGGAACGGTTTCACCCGACAGATAATAAATGATCGTTCCCAGACCAGTAGCACCTCCACCGACAATTTTATGAGGAATCAGGAAACCTGTTGCCGCAATGGCATAGATCAGCATCCCCAAAGCTATAAGCAAATAGGCCCTTACCTCTCCTGGTATTTTTTTAGCCTGCATGGTTATGAGTTTTGCATTTTAGCCCAGGTATCCTTTAACGCAACAGTTCTATTGAATACCAAAGCGTCTGCTTTTGAATCACAATCTACACAAAAATATCCCAAACGCTGGAACTGAAAACGATCGCCCGGCTTAGCATCTTTCAAACTGGCTTCCAGTTTACAGCCACGCAGAACTTTTAATGAATCCTCATTAATAAATTCTTTGAAGTCCACATCTTTATGCCCAGCCGGATCCTCGTCCTTAAACAAGCGATCGTATAAGCGGACTTCAGCATCAATGGCATCGGCTGCCGACACCCAGTGTAAAGTTCCTTTCACTTTCCGGTTACTTGCCTCCGAACCGCTTCCGCTACGAGTGTCAGGATCATAGGTGCAGTGAATGACCTGAATATTTCCGTTTTCATCTTTATCCACGCCTGTACATTTTACGATATACGCACCTTTCAAGCGGACTTCCTGTCCCGGTGTCATCCGGAAAAACTTTTTAGGCGCATCTTCCATAAAGTCGTCGCGCTCTATATATATTTCTCTGGAAAATGCAACATTCCTTACTCCTGCATTTTCATCTTCCGGATTGTTCTCAATTTCCATATATTCAGTCTGACCTTCCGGATAGTTATCGAGCACCACTTTCACCGGATCGATCACGGCCATTACCCGGGGAGCGATCTTATTCAGATGTTCCCGCACGCAATATTCCAGCAATGCCATATCCACAACGATTTCACGCCGGGCAACTCCTACTTTTTCTGCGAACATCCGGATTGATTCCGGGGTATACCCTCTACGGCGTAACCCGCAAATGGTAGGCATCCGGGGGTCATCCCAGCCCGAAACATAGTTTTTCTGAACCAATTCGAGCAGCCTACGCTTGCTCATCACAGTATAGTTCAGGTTCCGACGGGCAAATTCAATTTGTCTGGGGCGATATTCCGTATGGGTTAATTGATCTAAAAACCAATTATATAAAGGACGATGTATTTCAAACTCCAACGTACAAATCGAGTGGGTTATCCCTTCCAGATAGTCACTTTGCCCATGGGTAAAATCGTACATCGGATAAATACACCACTGGTCTCCGGTGCGGTGATGGCTACAATAGATAATACGATACATGATGGGGTCGCGCATCAGCATGTTCGGAGCAGCCATATCGATTTTTGCCCGCAACACGCGTGATCCTTCTGCAAATTCCCCGTTTTTCATTCTACGAAACAGGTCAAGATTTTCTTCTATGCTGCGATTCCGGTAAGGGCTATTCACCCCCGGCTCTGTAATTGTTTTTCTTCCTGCACTGATTTCTTCGGCAGTCTGGTCGTCAACATAAGCTTCTCCTCTTTCAATCATCTGTTCAGCCCAGTCATACAATTGCTGAAAATAATCGGAAGCGTAGCGAACTTCTCCATCCCACTGAAACCCTAACCATTTTATATCATCCTGAATAGCATCCGTAAATTCCACATCTTCCTTCGATGGATTAGTGTCGTCAAAACGCAAGTTACACTTTCCATTATATTTTGCAGCCAAACCGAAATTCAAACAAATAGAAGTAGCATGCCCGATATGCAGATAACCGTTCGGTTCCGGCGGGAAACGCGTATGCACCCGTCCACCGTTCTTTCCGGCGGCTATTTCTTCTTCGATGATCTGTTCGATGAAATTCAATGATTTTCCTTCATCGTCGATTTCTACTGCTTGTTGATTTTTATCCATGGGAGTAATTTTTATTTCAATTCAAAGTACAAAAGTAAGTAATTTATGAGAGTTTTAAAAGTTTACGTATATTTGCAGCAATGAAAAAAATTATCTATATAATAATTGCTTGCCTTCTGCCTGCTATCGCATTCGGGCAGAGTGATTTCGATTATACGGAACCGCCTCAGGAAGGAGAAGTGCCCGAAACGTCCACGCAGGATTCCACGAAAAATTCGGACATCAAACACTACCGAATGACCTGGACCTGGGAACATGAAGGGGTTTACCAAAGAATCATTCCTTTAGATACGGTCTTCGACGGGATTTATAATTATAACTACATATTTAAAAAGAATATATCCAACACCTATTTAGGCAACTTTCCTTCACCTTACGAATCGAATATTTTTATTACCCGGGAAACCGTGGAAGATTTCTATCCGCTTACAGCGGTGAGGGCTTATCTTTTCAAACCCGCCGACGCTTTATTATTCAATACTACAACGCCTTTCACCCGTCTGCAATATTTTAACGGAGGAGGCCGGGGAAAATCCGAAAACTTCCTGGACATCTGGCACACACAAAATATCCGTCCTTTTTGGAATGCCGGAATCCGGTATAATCTTATTTCCAGTGACGGCCGTTATATGAATCAAAAAGCAAAGGCTTATAATTTTTCCTTTTTTAGTTCATACGAGCGGGAACGCCTCTCCATATCTTTATTTTTAAACCAAAATGTAGGCCATTTCAATGAAAACGGTGGTATAAAAGACAGGACTTTTGTTTTAGATTCTACGAATCAGCAAGCGGAAAACATTCCTATTAACCTGACCGGTAGTAATGCGTCGAACAATGTCCGGAATTTTAATTTTTATACCCAGCTACAATATAATATAGGTAAACAAAAAGCGACCCCCGTTGCCGATGCCGACACCTCTTATTCTTATCCGGCAAAAGCAGTGCTTGGCTTTACCGTGGAGGATAATGAACATTGGTATAAGGAAACGACTCCTAATCTGGAATTTTTCCGACACACTTATATGGATAGCACCAAAACTTACGATCTGATCGGGAATAAAATATACAATGTATCCGGGAAGTTAGTTGTGAACGAACATCCCAAATATAAATACCTGCCGGGAATTTATGCCGGGCTCGATTTCAAATATGAAAAATATAACCAGCGCACATCTTACGATTCCGTTACCCGCACAGAAAGCTTCGGCACGGATAAATACATGGGCACTTATATCACCGGAGGAATCTTCAATGTGGACAGCAATGCTTTGTTTACCTACGATCTGGCGGGTTCCTTATGCGTGGTGGGGCATTATGCCGGAAATTTTAAAATATCAGGCTACCTTGAACAAGCTCTGAAAAAAGACAAAAGTTCTTATCTGCGAGCCGACGCTTTAGTGGAACTACGCAGTGTGGATCCGTTTTTCTCCCGTTATGTAGGGAATCACGATTGGTGGGAAAATGACTTTAAAGCCGAGAAAACCATAAAAGTAGAAGGACGATATATCAACACCCGCCTTCGCACGGAAATCGGAGCGGGCATTGCCAATATGTTCAGCTATGTATATTTCGATACGACGGCGATGCCGGTGCAGACCGGAAAGACATTAACCGTTTTCACAGCCTGGGCGAAAGAGGTGTTTAAGGCGGGGAATTTCTATTTCGATCAGAGCGTATATATTCAGAAAAACACCCACGAGGATGTGCTTTCCCTGCCATTAGTATCCGTTTACTCACATAACTATTACAAGAATTATCTTTTTAAACGGGCTTTACAGTTGCAAGTGGGATTCGACCTGTTTTATCATACGAAATTCTATTCCGACAATTATCAGCCTTCTATTATGCAATTTTACAATCAGCGGTTGTCCAAAACAGGAAATTATCCTAAATTTGACGTATTTCTGAGCCTCCGCATAAAAAGAGCCGATATTTTTGCCAAATACGAGCATTTGAATTATGTCCTGAAAAAGAATGGGAATTATTTCAGTGCTTACAATTATCCGATCAATCCGGCTGTGTTCAAGTTCGGTTTGAAGTGGGACTTTTTCGATTAAACATTCCGTGAAGGGCTTTAAACTCTCGTTCGCAGGTTATGGGAACGGGGCGTGATTTGCTCTTTTTCAATTTTTTCCCTATCTTTATCGCATGTTGCTAAAAAAAGTGATACTGTATCTTACTGTTCTTCTGTTTATCGGTTGCCAGAAGATAGATAACGATTCTCCGCAATTCATCATCACGGAGCCTGCCTCGTTGGAGAAAATATTAGCAAAGGGGACGCTGGATATTTCCACTTTTTACAATACCACCGACTATTATATCTATCAGGGAATCACCCGTGGTTTTCATTATGACCTGGCTAAGGATTTCGCCGACTACTTAGGGGTAAAGCTCAGAATTGCCGAGGTCAATAACGATATTGACAGTGCTATAAACCGCCTGCAACACGATAAATATGATTTAATAGCGGTGAGCCTGACCCAAACAGCCGCACGGGAAGGGCAGTTAAATTTCACCCAACCTTTTTTTCAAACGGATGAAGTGCTGGTTCAAAATGTGAACAACGCTCCTATCAAAAACTTATCCGAATTGGATGGCAAAGAGATTTTCATTCAAAAGAATGCTCCCTATAAAGAGGTGCTGGAACAATTACAGGATTCTCTCAATATCCACATTTACGTCACAGAGGTTGGGAATTATTCCCATGAAGACTTGCTTCATTTAGTGGAAACCGGGGAGATCGGGTACACGATCATCGATAAAAATATTGCCCGGGCATCCAGTTCTTCCATGAAAAATATCGATTATTCAGTTAAACTGAAAGACAGCATTTCCGTGTCATGGGCCACGAATCCCAAAGCTACCCTGCTGACAGAGGAAATCAATAAATGGCTGGCAACGATACAGAAGAGCGGGAAATTAAACTATTTATATAAAAGATATTTCGAAAGGCCGCAAATCGTTCCGGGCCATAAGTCCAAATACGCCATGCTGAAAAAAGGGGACATATCCGTTTTCGACCGTTTGTTGAAAAAGGAAAGTAAACGCCTGAATTGGGATTGGAAATTGTTGGCGGCTATCGTTTACACGGAATCGAATTTTAACCCGGAAGCCGAATCGGAAGTGGGAGCTTACGGATTGATGCAGATCATTCCCGAAACGGCCAACAATTACAACGTATCGGATTATTTCTCCCCCGACAGCAACGTATATGTAGGAGTTCAGTATTTGAAATACCTCGATAATTTCTTCACAGAAAAGGCTGTCGACTCAACGGAGAAGGTGAAATTTATTTTAGCATCCTATAATGCGGGGGCGGGCCATGTGCTCGACGCAATGCGGTTAGCCCAGAAATATAATAAAGACCCGAACAAATGGGACGATAATGTCGATTTTTTCATTCTAAATAAAAATAAACCGGAATATTACCGCGATCCTCTTTCTAAAAACGGCTATTGCAATGGTGAGCAGACATATAGATATGTGCAACGGGTTTTAGATACCTATCACAACTACAAGCACATGGAGCAATAAAAGAAAAAAAGAAAAAAACGTTTTTACGAATATTGGCTAACTCTTTTTTTTTATATATCTTCGCAGTATCAATTCTAATCGTTTTTTAAGAGTTTAATCTCATGCCTTACAGAAGATTACCTAATACAGATGCAGCGAGGATCAGGGCATTGAAAGCAGCCCTGAGAAAAGGGCAACAACAGGAAATTGACACTATCGCTTATCCCTTCGCTTTAAAGCAAAGGATCGAGTTCTTTCTACCTAAATTGGAAGTGGCTATCACCAATTCGAAAATGGCAAGAGAAAAACAATTCGATAATAGCCAAAAGTTTGCCGAATATACCAAAAAAGCACGTTTATATATTTCCCATTTCATTCAAGTCCTTAATTTCTGTATTGCCAGGGGTGAATTAAAACCGTCTGCCCGTACATTTTACGGACTGGAGGAAGATAATTCCAAAGTTCCGCCTTTATTGACCGAGCAGGATCTTCTGGTATGGGGAGAGAAAGTGATTACCGGGGAACAAAATCGTTTGAGCAATGGCGGAGGTAACCCGATTTACTGTCCCTCTATCGCATTGGTAAAGGTCAATTACGAAAATTTCAAGGAAAACTACACTCGCCAAAAACAATTTCAAAATAATTCGGCCAGGGAAAGCAGCAATGTAGCTCAATACCGGGACGATGCCGATGCCCTGATTCTGGAAATCTGGAATGAGGTTGAACGTTATTTCGAGTCGGTAAAGGACGAAGAAGAAAAAAGGTATATGTGTGAGGAATACGGCCTGATATATGTATTCCGCCGGGGAGAAAAAGAGAAGATCAGAAGGAAAAAAGATGCAGAAAGCATTACCCTGAAGTTATTCTAATCTGTCGGGATTATTCCCCTCTCCTGATTCATCCACAACATCCGCTTCCAGCATTCCGATCCTGAACAGGCCTGGAACATTTTTCTTTTAAAGGACAGCCGGAACAGGATGTGCAATCAGACCCTTTTTTCATCCCACGCAATTTTTTGCGGAGATAATAAACAGCTCCGCATATTGCGAGTAAAATGATTATATACACGATTACGGTCTGCACCATAAGCATTCGTTATTTTAAAGCCTTAAAATTTCTCCTCCGTATTTCCTTTGCCCGACTTCCGGGAAAAAGGATTAGCGATCTCCATCCCTTTCACTTTTTCTCAGCAAAGCCTTGCCAGGTTAGAACATCTGTCCCACCTGATATACGCAAAATGAAACGATCCAGGCTAATATTGTCGTATAAAAAACAGTAAACATAGCCCATTTCCATCCAGCTTCTTTACGTATGGCAGCAATGGCCGCCATACAAGGGAAGTAGATCAATATAAAAAGCATGAAGCCATAGGCGACCAAAGGGGTAAATACTTTCTCACCTGCTGCATTTTCTTGCTGGCGAATGTTTTCGATCAAGCTTTGGGACGACTCGTCCACTTCCCCATCGACATGGTAGAGAATCCCCATCGAACTTACCACAATTTCTTTAGCAGCTAAACCAGTGATGATGCTAACCCCCATTTTCCAATCGAATCCTAAAGGTTCAATGACAGGTTCTATTCCTTTTCCCAATTTTCCGATATACGAATTTTCAAGATGAACAGCAGGCTCCGTAGCCTCATCCTTCAACGGGAAATAGCCTAACGCCCAAATCAACACAGAAGCGAACAGGATGATTGTTCCCATTTTCTTCAAATATTGTACAGCTTTCCCCCACATGTGAACAACGGTATTCCGTACGGTCGGCATCCGGTAAGGAGGCAGTTCCATCACAAAAGGTACGGACGATTTTGAAAACACCGTCTTTTTCAGTAAGACAGAAGTGAATATAGCCAACAATATCCCGACTAAATACACCGACAATAAAATCAATCCCTGATTGTTCTGGAAAAAGGCAGAAACCAGCAGTATATAAACAGGCAGTCGGGCACTGCAAGACATGAACGGAATAATCAACATGGTCATAATCCGGTCACGGCGGCTTTCCAACGTACGGGTGGCCATAATTGCAGGTACATTACACCCAAATCCGATTAATAAGGGAATAAAAGATTTTCCGTGCAAACCGATTTTATGCATCAGCCTGTCCATAATGAAAGCGGCACGCGCCATATATCCCGTATCTTCCATTAATGAAATGAAAAAGAACAGAATCAAAATGTTAGGCAGGAAAACGATAACCCCTCCAACACCGGCAATGATACCGTCAACCAATAAATCGTTCAACGGTCCGGCAGGCATGCTTTCGGCAATCCAGTTGCCCAATGCTCCCACCCCTGCATCGATCCAGTCCATAGGGTAACTACCTAAAGAAAAGGTAGCCTGAAACATCAGCCACATAAAAAATAACAGGAATGGAAATCCCAGCCATTGGTGGGTGAGCAGTGCATCTATCGCGCGGGTCAGTTGCCTTTTGTCCTTATCGCCCGTTTTCAGGGTTTCCTGTAAAGCACCCCGGATAAATCCATATTTAGCATTGGTGATAATTGTCCGGGTATCTTCTTTATACGATTTTTCCAGATGTTGTATTTCCTTCTGGGCGACCTCTAAAATCCGGTCGTAGTTAGGCACATTTTCCAACAATTCCTTGGTGATACGGTCATCCTCAAGCAATTTAATCGCAACATAACGGGGAGCCAATTCATCGGTGATGTTTTTATTGGGAGTCACTTCCGCTTTGATCCTCAAAATGGCTTCTTCTATTTCCACCCCATAGTTAATGTGCACGTGCCGGGCTTCTTTTGCCTGCCCTTCAAAAACCTCGATGATCTTATCGAGTACATCGGCAATCCCAACACCTTTGGAAGCCGTCGTCGGCACAATGGGTATTCCCAACAATTGTCCTAAATACCCATAATCCAGCTGAGCTCCTTCTCCGGTCAGTTCGTCATACATATTCAATGCCATAACCACCCGGACATTCATATCGATCAACTGGGTCGTCAAAAACAAATTCCTTTCCAGGCAGGAAGCATCCACCACGTTTAACACCAAATCGGGATGGTGTTCCGTGATGTATTTGCGAACATATATTTCCTCCGGAGTATATTCGGTGATGGAGTATGTTCCAGGTAAATCTATAAGATTGATCGTGTAACCATTGTGGTGGAAAACGCCCTGTTTGGCATCGACGGTCACTCCACCATAATTCCCAACCCGCTCCCGTAACCCCGTAGCACGGTTAAAAAAGGAGGTCTTGCCGCTATTGGGGTTTCCGACTAAAGCAATGTTGATTGTTTTGGAACGCTCGGTAATTACCCGGGCAATTTCCTCTTCTGTAAACGTTCCGTTATATCCCCCTCTTTCTTCCGAGGAAATATTCACCACTTCAATCAATCGCGCTTCGCTACGCCTCAGGGATATATGGCTATCCATGAGCTTATATTCTATGGGATCTCTCAAGGGTGCATTTTTAATGACAGTAACCTTTTCTCCTTTTACGAATCCCATCTCAACAATCCGATTACGAAAACTTCCGTGCCCGTGTACTTTCACTATCACACACTCTTCTCCGGTCGGGATGTCAGACAAGCGCTTATATTGATTTTCCATGCTGTTTTTTAGATTTGTCTGCAAAGATAATCATTATCCACCAAATTCGCCCTCCCCAATAATAAGGAATCAAAAACCGAAAAATCACTAAAAATAAGGAGAAAGTGGATTTCCTTCCCCAGAAATTGTACTTTTCAGAAAAGATCACATTTTTCTTTCCCGATCATTTATTTTTTTTGAACAATTGGCGGATGACCTTACCTAATCCGTCGATTCCGTCTAAATAGTTTACCATAGAAATGCTACGGAAAGTGCTCATATCATCTTCCATTCCCAATTGTAAAGGATAAATCAAAATGCAGTTTACGGTATTAAAATATTTATTCAGATACGTCGGAACATAAGCCATGTGTCTTGAATAGGAAGGATACCCGGAACGGCTCATCACAATAATCAGAGCATCGTTTTCTTTAATTTCCCTACCGATTTCCGCAAAATGTTCCCAATTGGTAAATTCCCGAAATTCCGCATTGATCGTATGTTTGGCATGTACATCCTTTAATATGCTAAGCACATTTTGATGCCCGTGAAAAACCATTTTCGTTCCTATGTTTTTCCCTATATTCCAGATGCTAATCAACCAGTAGGGAAATCCGACTTCTTTTTCTGCGCCTTCCGGGATAATCAGCATGTAACGTTTTATAGTAGACATCGGCTGCATAGGGCGATATGCCAAAGTGGTGGTGGCACATTTGGAAAGCACTTCTTCGGTCAGTTTGCCTAAAAACGTATCGGAAATATCTTTTTGAGTGCGTAAACCTATCACAATATCCGTGATTCTGTGCTCCTTCGCCACATTCCGAATGCCATTCACAATATTCAGATCGTAACGCAATACCGGTTCAAGCCGATGATCCGTGGCAGCCGCCACTTTCACCGCATTATCCAGTAACATCCGGCAGGCTTTTTCCGCGGCAGGATCGGTATTGTCCGATTTAACGATACTGACCCCCACCATTTGAGTTTTATTCTTTTTAGATTTGATAGCCGTTCCTAAATCGATCAATTCTTTCACGGTTTCCGACTTGCTTAAAGCAATCAGAATCCGCTCCTCATCATCGGTATTGTCCCCGATTGAATCTTCGGTCATTTCTGCCAAAGCAATGTTCTGTGCCCCCCTCTGTGTGGCAAAAGAAGCAATGGTACAGGTAAACAGAATCATAATGATGGTTCCGTTCAAAACATCTTCGTTCAACAGGCGGATGGGTTCCCCCGTCGGCGTGGTTCCAACAATCACTTCATACCCGATCAGCACGGCAGCCAAAGTAGCGGCAGCCTGCGCATTGCTCAACCCAAACAACAAGCGTCTTTCGTCCCGTGTAAGTTTAAAGCTTTTCTCCGTTAACCAGGCCGCCAAAAATTTCGCCACCGTTGCCACGACAGTCATAACAACCGCCACCAAAATAGCATGCCATCCTGCTGTAAAGGCCCGGAAATCGACCAGCATCCCCACCCCGATCAAAAAGAATGGAATAAAAACGGCATTCCCCACAAAATCGATCCGGTTCAATAAAGCGGAAGTATTAGGTATCAGACGGTTTAAGGCAAGCCCGGCGAGGAACGCCCCGATAATGGCTTCAAGTCCCGCAGCCTGGGCGAGGAAAGATGCTAAAAACACCAAAGCCAACACAAAAATATATTGTCCCACCGAATCCTGATAACGTTTAAAAAACCAACGGGCAAAGATGGGGAATATCATCGTCACGATAAATACGAACAATACACCCGAAACCCCAAGTTTTACCCAAAAGCCGGAATCCATTTCCCCATTAGACATCCCCACAATAACTGCCAGTACCAACAGCGCCAAAACACAGGTAATTACCGTTCCTCCGATAGCGATACTAACCACCCGGCTTTTCGTGATTCCGTATTTACTGACAATCGGGTAGGTAATCAAGGTATGGGACGCATACATACTGGCCAATAAGATTGAAGTGGGCCACGAAAAACCGAGGATATACACTCCGGTCACGATTCCCAATATCATCGGGATTAAAAAGGTATATAATCCGAATACAGTTGTCTTTCCCGAATTCTTTTTTAAATCGGCCATGTCTATTTCCAATCCCGCAATAAACATGATATATAGCAAGCCAACCGTACCGAACAGCTCAATGCTACTATCCCTTGCCATTATATATAACCCGTTAGGCCCTAACAGGGCTCCGGCAAGGATTAAGCCGATTAATTCCGGAATTTTAAAGCGATGCAGAATAATAGGCGCCAGAAGTATTACAAATAAGATCACTGAAAAGATCAAAACCGGATTTGTCAATGGCAAATTCAGAATATCCGATAGCATAGGCACGTAATTAATAAATTGATAAATCTCAGATTCCTGACAAATTTATAAAATTTAAGATTATCGTCAAACTCTGGGAAACACAATACTTTGATCGCATCTACAAAAAAAGAGCCTTGTGTAAAGGCTCTTTTTTTATATCAATCTTAACAACTCAATCTTCGTAGCGAATAATGGTCTGTTCCCGGTCGGGACCAACAGACACGATTTTCACCGGAACACCCAGTTCCTCTTCCAGGAAAGAGAGATAAGCGTTAAATTCTTCAGGAAATTCATCCTCGGAGACCATTTTCGTCATGTCCACCTGCCAGCCCGGCATTTCAACATATACCGGCTCCACTTCCTCACAAATGTCAAATGGAAATTCATTGGTTTCTTTACCATCGATCTTATAAGCTACGCAGGCTTTAATCGTTTCAAAGCTATCCAATACATCGCTTTTCATCATGATCAATTGAGTTACCCCATCGATCATAATGGCATATTTCAAAGCCACCAGGTCAATCCAGCCACAACGGCGTTTACGCCCCGTTACAGATCCGAATTCCCGTCCTAAAGTGCACATTTTATCGCCTGTTTCATCTTTCAGTTCCGTAGGGAACGGACCCGCTCCAACACGTGTGCAATAAGCCTTAAAGATTCCATACACTTCCCCGATTTTCGAAGGAGCAATCCCCAATCCGGTACACGCTCCTGCACAAACGGTGTTAGACGAAGTGACAAAAGGGTAAGAACCGAAATCAATATCCAGCATCGTTCCCTGTGCTCCCTCCGCCAATACGGATTTTTCGTCTTTCAACATATTATTGATAACGTGTTCGCTATCGATCAGACGGAATTTTTTTAGAAATTCAATCGCTTCGAACCATTCTTTTTCCAGGGCGGTAACATCATATTTATAATTCAATCCCCGGAGAATCGCCTCGTGTTTCGATTTAGCAATTTTATATTTTTCATCGAAATTCAACAACACATCCCCCACCCTCAAACCGTTACGGCTAATTTTGTCCGTATAGGTCGGACCTATTCCTTTTCCGGTCGTCCCGATCTTCGCATCGCCTTTCGCCGCTTCATAGGCAGCATCCAGCATCCGGTGAGTTGGTAAAATCAAATGTGCTTTCTTGGAAATACAAAGTTGCCTGGTCAAATCATGTCCGCCGGCAGCCAAACTCTCAGCCTCTTGTTTGAACAAAATCGGATCGAGCACCACTCCATTCCCGATGATATTGGTTTTTCCTCCCTGGAAAATTCCCGATGGAATAGAACGGAGCACATATTTCTGTCCTTCAAATTCCAATGTATGTCCTGCATTCGGACCTCCCTGAAAACGAGCCACTATATCGTAATTAGGAGTAAGTACGTCAACAACCTTACCTTTCCCCTCATCGCCCCATTGCAAGCCAAGTAACACATCTACTTTCATCTGTATCATTTTTAATTTTAACCTTTGTAACCTAAGCCGTTACAAACGTCCAATGTTCATTTTATTTCACAAAAATGTTTTCCCCAAAAGTTATTCCGGGAAAACGAAAACGTACAAAGTTAATATTTTTAAAGAGAATTCTTATCAACATTTTCCGTTTTTAATTTGCAGGATTTGCACAATCCATATACATACAGCATGTGATGATGCACGGAAAAGTTATACTCGTCTTCAATATGTCCGACAATTTCTTCCAGCCGGGAATCGAAAAATTCCTCCACCTCCCCACACGCCTGGCAAATCAGATGTTCGTGGTGGCGGTTGTTGTAAGCCTTCTCATAGTGGGCAATGTTGTTCCCGAACTGATGTTTAAGCACCAGTTTACAATCAAGCAGTAAATCTATGGTGTTGTATAGGGTTGCCCGGCTCACCCGGTAGTTTTTATTCTTCATAGACACAAAGAGGGATTCTATGTCGAAATGCCCGGAATGGGAATAAATTTCATCTAATATTGCATACCGTTCCGGCGTCTTACGGTGTCCCCTCTCCTGCAAATAATTGGTAAAAATATCTTTTACTGTTTCTTTCACTTTTTCCATAATACAAGCGATTTCCCCGCAATACAAGTTAAACAATCAATCTCCCTTTTTTCAACTTCTTTCTTCATTTTCCACCCTCGTCACCGTATCCACTCCCTTTATCTGGGTCAGCCTTGTCAACAGGCTATTCAAGTCGGAAGTGTTGTGCACATAAAGATGGATAATTCCTTCAAAAACTCCGTCTTTTGCCTCAAAATGCACCATCCGCATATTCACTTTCCTTTCTTTCGAGATCACAGCCGTAATATCACTGACAATTCCCGGAGCATCAAGCCCGGTCAATTTAATAATCGCCAGGAACGACATTAATTTATGGCTAACCCATTTCACGGGCACGATCTTATCGCCAAAACTGGACATCAGGCGTATCGCCTCCGGGCACGAGCGTTTGTGAACAGTAACTTTCGTCCCCGCAATATTCATCCCCACGACATCATCCCCCGGAATCGGGTTGCAACACGGCGCAATCATAAAATCGGAATCCGGATCGATCGGCAGATTTTCGTCGGACTGATTTTTTTTACCCGCTTCGTCTTTTCCCGGAAATAAAAATTGTAGTTTCCAATATTTTACAAATTTATTCTCGGACTTCTTTTTGATCACCTTTTCTATATCCTCAAAGGTAATTGTGTTTTTAGCGATTTCCGCATACAGGTCGTCTTTCGCCAGCCTATAATTACTCAACACCTTTTTTAAAGGTTCCGAGGTAGGAGGAAGCTCCAATCTTTTTATAAATTCATCGAACAACTGTATTCCATTACGGATTTGTTCTTTTTTATCTTTCTTAAATACGGCATTGATGTGGCTTTTTGCCTTTGCAGTAACCACAAATTCCAGCCATTCTTTCTGTGGCCTTTGCTTATCGCTGGTCAAAATCTCCACCTGATCGCCACTATACAGTTTTTGGCTCATAGGCACGAGCTTGTGGTTTACTTTCGCCCCGATACAGGTGTTGCCGATCTCCGTGTGAATATCATAGGCAAAATCAAGGGCTGTTGCCCCTTTAGGCAAAGTTCTCATAAAACCTTTCGGGGTAAACACCCGGATTTCTTTTGCAAAAAGGTTGAGCTTGAATTCATCCAGAAATTCCAATGCCGTGGCATCGGGCTGATCTAAAATTTCTTTGATTCCCGCGAGCCAGCGGTCTAATTCGGAACTTTCTCCTTCTCCTTTATACTTCCAATGGGCAGCAAATCCTTTTTCTGCGATTTCATCCATCCTTTCAGAGCGGATCTGCACTTCAAACCACTGCCCTCCCGGCCCCATCACCGTGAGGTGTAACGCTTCGTATCCGTTGGCTTTCGGCACGCTCACCCAGTCACGAATCCGTTCCGGTTTGGGACTATATAGATCGGTAATTAAAGAATAGATATTCCAGCATTGCCATTTTTCCGGTTGTCCTTCCTTCGGTTTGAAAACGATCCTGACAGCCAGCAAATCGTATATTTCATCAAAACTGATGTTCCGCCTCTGCATTTTCATCCACACCGAATACACACTCTTTGTCCTGGCCGTTATGGTATATTCATATCCGTTTTCGTCCAGGCTTTTCCGGATCGGCTTGATAAATTCCTCGAACAAAGAAGAAAATTGCCTTTCATAAGCCGTGATCTTTTGGTCGATCACCTCGTATTCCTCCGGATGTTCGTATTTCATGCTCAAATCTTCCAACTCGGTCTTTATCGCATGAAGCCCCATCCGGTGGGCTAAAGGAGCATATATGTATAAAGTTTCACTGGCAATTTTTACCTGCTTATGCTCCGGCATAGATGCCAGAGTACGCATATTGTGAAGGCGGTCGGCTATTTTAATCAAGATCACCCGGACATCATCCGCCAACGTCAGAATCATTTTACGAAAACTTTCCGCCTGCTGACTGGTATCCGATCCCATCACACCGCTGATCTTCGTCAAACCATCGACAATGGAAGCCACTTTCGACCCGAACAGGCTGGCGATGTCCTCCACCGTATAGTCAGTGTCTTCCACCACATCATGCAACAGAGCCGCCACCACCGAGGTGGTTCCCAAGCCGATTTCTTTGGTAGCAATTTTCGCCACAGCCAGCGGATGTAATATATAAGGCTCCCCTGACCGCCGTTTCACTCCCTTATGTGCCTTATCCGCAAATTCAAAGGCCTCTTTTATCTTTTGCCTGTTCTCTTTCGTCGTTTCTTTACGTAAGGACTTCAGCAAATCCTCGAAAGCTTCTTTTATCTGTTCCTGTTCTGTCATATAAATAGCCTCTTGGCAGCAATGTCTGTTCATCAAACCTGAAAATTCTTCATCCCAGCCTGTGCCTATTTATGTTTACTTAAAACAACACATTGCAATCGGCAGATTTATAATTTATATTCCCGGCTTCCCACTCTGCCTTTGTTGCCGGGCTTTTACTCTCTTTGTAAGGTTCTATGCCCTTACTCTGTTCAAAGATATAAAATAGTTTATAAAGTATCTAAATAATTGTCCAAAACGCACCAATTTTAATATTTCATTCCGGGTATTCCGGCCTCTGATCTCTACATGATGGTGCTTCCGATAACCTAAAGACTTATGTGGGCCGATTCGATCTTCTGTCCCAGGAAATTTCCTGCCATTTGATTGAATAAATCCGTGTTTTCCGTTGTATAATAACGCATTGTTGCATTCCGGGACAAACATACTTCCATTTCAGTGTGCCGTTTCAGATAATCGGCCAGACTTTCCGCAATAATCCCCCCCTGTTCAATAATCCTGATTCCTTCGGGCATATAATGGGCTATGATCGGGCGCAACAGGGGATAATGAGTGCACCCCAGTATCACGGTGTCTATTTCGGGGTCGGCTGCCAATAATTCATTTATATACTTCTGTACAAAATATTCCGTACCAGCCCCGCTCAATTCATTGTTTTCAACTAACGACACCCACATTGGGCAAGCCAATTGGGTTATCCGAAATTTTCCTTTACCGTATAATTTTTCTATTTCCAACGGATATGAATCGGATGCGACCGTTCCTTTGGTAGCCATAATTCCAATATGCCTGTTCCGGGAATAAGCCGCCAAAGCCTCGACGCTGGGACGGATCACCCCAAGCACTCTTTTTCCCGGTTCAAGCCGGGGTAAATCGATCTGCTGGATGCTTCGCAAGGCTTTAGCCGATGCCGTATTACAAGCCAAAATCACCAGACGGCATCCCATATCGAACAGCTTTCTCACGGCCTCATTCGTATATTGATACACCACGTCGAACGAACGGGTTCCGTAAGGAGCCCTTGCATTATCGCCCAAATAAATATAGTCATATTGCGGTAAATCTTTCACGATCTCCCGCAAGATGGTCAATCCGCCATAACCGGAATCAAAAACTCCAATAGTTTCTCTTTGGATCATATCTTCTGTTTTTTAACCGAAAAGTAACAATTTATTCTGAATTGTGATGGCTCCTTTTCGGTTTATCCACCTCTTTTCATAAAAAAAGCCGCCCATTAACGGCGGCTTTTTTTATAAAGTATTGGCTTATTGAAGACCTAACTTTTTCTTTACCAACGGAAGAATATCCTGTGAATTTTCTGAAGTGTAAAGAATCGGGCCTGCATTTAAATCAAAAATATAAGTAAAACCGTTTTCTTTAGCCACTTCCCTGATTGCATTCATCGCTTTTTCAGTGATCGGTTGCATCAAGTCCTGTTGAGCTTTGTCAAGTTCATTCATAGCGGTTTCCTGGAAACGCTGAATACGTGTACGCAATTCCTGCAATTCCTGTTCTTTAGAAGTACGGATTACATCGGAATAATTCTTTGAGTTTTGCGCATAGTCGTTCATTTTTGTCTGAAACTGTTCCTGTAAACTTGTCAATTCTTTTTCAACTTCATCTTGCTGAGCCTGGAATTTCTTTTGAGCTGCTGTCCATTCCGGCATAGCCTGAATCAATTTTTGGCTTTCAATATGTCCGAGCTTTACTGCAGTTTGTGCAGATACACCCATTGCAGCTATTGTAAACGCTACAAGTACAAACAATTTAATTGCATTCTTCATTTCGATCCTGTTTATTTATTAATTTTCGATTTATTATCACTATCGAGACCTTTTATTCTCTCTTCAAATAAAAAATCTCATTTGTCCTTCTGTTATTCTTCGGTTTTCTTTACTGAATATCCCAGTTTCCTCAAAACAACATCACTCTTATCCAGTTTCGGGTCATAATAGACCACAGAGTTATCTGCCGATAGATCTATGATCATTTCATAATTTCCATCCTTTGCCACATCCCTGATTACCTCCAATACTTCATCCTGCAAAGGTTTCACTAACTCTTCCCGCTTTAAAAATAAAGCTCCCTTCGTTCCAAAATATTCTTGTTGCAACAATCGTGCCTTATTTTCTTTCTCCGCAATCGTTTTTTCGCGCTGTTCGCGCATGGTCGCCGTTAAGAACACTTTATCGGCATTATATTTATTCTGCATTTCTGCAATTTCCTGATAAAGGGCGTCAATTTCCGCCTGCAGTTTTAAAGAATAGGCATCCAACTCTTGTTGTGCTTTCGCATATTCGGGAATACTTCTCATGATGTAATCCAGATTCACAAAAGCATAGCGCGTTCCTGTTTGTGCATGAGCGAAACCGACTGTAATACACAAAAATAATAAAATAATTACTCTTTTCAATCGATAAAAGACCATCGTAGCCTGAAAATTATATTTATTATTCATCATTTATCGATCAGCATTTATCCTTAACAGAATTTTAAACTATTTGTTTGGTTAAAATTCTTGTCCCAGCACAAAGTGAAGTTGCGAGCCACTTGCCCCGGAACGTCCCGGCACACTGTCGAAACCATATCCCCAGTCAAGTCCCAACAACCCGAACATGGGCAGGAATACTCTTAAACCGACTCCGGCAGAACGGTATAAATTGAAGGGTTCGAAGTCTTTGATTTCATACCAGGAGTTTCCCGCTTCAACGAAAGCCAAAGCATAGATCGTGGCAGACTGTGCTAAAGAGATCGGATAACGAAGTTCCATCGTAAGTTTCGTATATAAGCTTGCATCGGATGAACTCGGAGCTAAGAAGCTCGATCCGGCATTGGTCAACGATCCATTTTCATATCCTCTCAATCCGATGTACTCACGTCCGTATAAGCTATACCCCGACATTCCGTCACCTCCCATTTCAAAACCTTCGAACGGGGAACGCCTGTCTTTATCGTAATAGCCTAAATATCCGTATTGTACTCCTGTGTATAATACAAATTTTTCATTTTTATCCAATGGCATGAATACGCGTCCTTTGAATTTCCATTTATGGAATTCAATCCAACGATATTTTTCCCGGTCTTTGATATTCGCACTACCATAATTCTCGTCAGAGAACAAAGAGTAAGGAGGCGTAAACGACACCGACAATGAGAAGTCGGAACCTCTACGGGTATATAAGGGATTATCGATGGAGCTTCTCTGCAAAGTCACTGCAAAAGAAAGGTTATTGGAGTTTCCGTTGCTCATAATGTAGTAAGGCCAGTTTTTCAACGTATAACGCTGGTACGACACTTCGGTGTACATCGAAAAGAAGTCATCCGGCCAGGTAATCCTGCGTCCCAATCCGGCTGTGATACCGAATGTCGTCATTAACTGGCTATCATCATACTGATCCTTAGCACTATTTACATAGTAAGAGTTGTAATAGCTGCGGGAATACCCGGTTTGACGGGAATACCAGGCAGAAACACTTAATGAGTTAGGTTTCTTTCCACCTAACCAAGGTTCCCGGAAAGAAATACTGAAAGAAGTGTAATATTTTCCATTGGTCTGGGCTTTCAATGATAAAGTCTGTCCATCTCCCTGCGGCAGGGGACGGTAAGAATCCCAGTTGAAAATATTACGCATGGAGAAATTGGAGAAGGTCAATCCCAAAGAACCGATAATCATTCCGGCTCCCCATCCTCCTGATATTTCAATTTTATCATTGGCTCTTTCCGCCACTTTAAAGCCAATATCTACCGTTCCCGTTTCAGGGTTAGGGGCAATGTCCGGTTGCTGCAATTGCTCCGGATCGAAGTGTCCTAACTGCGATAATTCCCGGATACTACGGATAATGTCTTCCCGGCTGAACAATTCGCCCGGGTAAGTGTAGAGTTCCCGGCGGATCACATGTTCATGAGTACGGTCGTTACCACTGATATTCACCCGGTTGATCGTTGCCTGTGGCCCTTCTACAATCCGGATTTCCATATTGATCGAATCTCCGCCTACCACAGTTTCCACCGGAACAGAGTGATAGAACAGGTAACCGTTGTTCAAATAAACCAGGTTAGCAACCGCATCGTCGTCTTGAGTAAGGCGTTCTTCGAAATATTTCTTATTATAAACGTCACCTTTCTTAATGTTCAATATCTTGGAAAGATTTTCAGTGCTTTCCACCGTATTTCCTACCCATGTAATATTATTGAAATAGTATTTATTTCCTTCCTCTACATTTAAATATATTTTCACCCGGTTAGGAGAAACTTGTTCTACACTGTCGGACAGGATAGCAGCATCCCGGTAACCTAATTCGTTATATTTGTCGAGCAGGTTATATTTATCCTCTTCATAACTTTCTTCGATATATTTTGCCGACTTAAAGAGATTGACCAAAGATTTCTCTTTCGTTTTTTTCATGGCCCGTTTCAACTTCCCATCTCTGACTTCTTTATTCCCGGCAATAATAATATCTTCAATCTTAATTTTATTATTTCTTTGCACAGAAACATCCAAAATCACAAAATTCTCATTGTCTGGATCGTCTCTTCTCAATACTTTAATGTCGGTATTATAATATCCCTTTTCCTTAAAGTATCTTTCAACAATACGTTTCAGGTTAGAAATCTGGTTATCGGTAACCTGGGTTCCGGGCAACCAATTCACTTTCTCTTTCAGTTTTGTTTCTTCCGATTTTTTGAGCCCGATGTAATTGATGCGGGATAATTTATGACGTTCAGCCAAACGAATGTTCAGGTAAACCTTATTTCCCTCGATCCGGTCGATAAAAATAGCTACATCCGAAAACAACCCGTAACCATAAAGTTTTTTTATCGCTTTGGTGATGGCATCACCCGGAATCTTTATTTCTTCTCCCTCCCGCAATCCGGAATATTGCACCAAAGTTTCGGAATCATAATGCTCGCCAATCCCACTTACAGCGATTCCGGCGATTTCATAAGTCTTAGGTGAGGAATAATAGACTTCAGGCACATGTATTGAATCGGTAGATTGAGCCTTTAACTGAAAAATCCCAAAAACAGTTAGTATCGAAAAAAGAATTATCCTTCTTATCATCTGCAATTAAACAAGTTAAATTAATCTGTGCTGCATTTCCGTCTTTAACAATTCAATTATCAATAGATTACGAAAATGGAAAAAGTCAATGGACTTATTTTTGTATTTGTTCTCCGGTCATTCCGAAACGTCTTTCTCTTTTCTGAAAATTACGGATTGCCAAATATAAGTCATCTTTTTCAAAATCAGGCCAAAATTTTTCAATAAAATAAAACTCTGTGTAAGCGCACTGCCATAATAAGAAATTACTTAAACGGCACTCCCCGCTGGTACGGATCAATAAATCCGGGTCTGGGATTCCATTCGTAGTAAGATATGAGGCAAATTTGTCATCGTCTACCGACTCCAAATCCTGCAAAATTCCGTTTTTATAGTCTTCTGCAATTTTGCGGGCTGCTTCACAAATTTCCCAGCGGGCACCGTAACTCAAAGCCAAAACCAAAGTAACCCCGGAATTACCCGCAGTTTGGGCTATCAGCCCGTTTAACTTGACTCTTACAACCTCCGGCAGATCATTCAGGTTTCCAATCGCCACTACCCTCACATTCTGACGCATAAGGTCGTTTGTTTCCCGGATTATAGCATCGACCATCAAGCCCATCAGTGCTTCGATCTCCGCCTTCGGCCGATTCCAGTTTTCAATGGAAAAAGTATACAATGTCAGGTATTTCAAGCCTATCTCCCCACTTGCCTCCACAATCTTCTTTACCGTATCCACTCCCTTTTTATGTCCGTACACCCGCTCTAAACCCTGCTGTTTCGCCCACCTTCCGTTGCCATCCATAATGATAGCAACATGTGCAGGTAAATGACCAGTTTTTAGAATGTCTTCTTTTATCATAATCGAATCTTTAAATAGCTTCGTTGTTTTTATTTTCCCGCTTATCCTCTAAAAATGGCATTCCGGGTTTGTCGGGAAACGATAGGAGATCGTGACCCCTGTCACAAAAAACCAATCTTTATTATAAATAAAATTCGTTTCCCCCGTCCCCCAGGGGTCGCTTAATCCGTCCAGTTTATCCGTGAACATTTTCCGCGCACTCCACTCTATTCCACAAGATATTTGTTTATATACATTAAATTTCACTCCCACCCCCAAAGGGATATTCACTCCTCCTCTGTCGTCTGTCCCTAAAAAACCGACACCCGTAAAGATATAAGGCGACCATCCCGAAGAATGTTCAACCTTACTAACCATAAAACTCCTGAAATTGAATTCTACCACCCCACTAATATCTTTTACAGAAGTATGAAATTCCGTCGGGAACGATTTTCCTGAATTGTCGAGCAGGTGTATATTCTTCAAGTCGATTTTGGAAAAACCGGCATTAAAACGCAAGGCAAAGCGGTCGTTAAAATTATAACGGTAAAAACCTCCCCAATATGTCTGAGTACTATTAAAATGCTTCGTCGGGTTATAATCCCCCAGATAATAACTACCTCCCCCTATAATTCCAAACTCACCTCCCGGTTGGCTAAAGCCCGGTAAAGATAGGGACAAAAGAATGAAAAGTGAAAAACCAAATCTGTAAAATCGGGTAAGAAATGCTAAGAAACAATAACGGGGCGGAGAACATAATTTTATTTTACCATTCTCATTCTCAATCGTTTCTATATATTCAACCACTTCAGGCATACCTCTACTGACTGTCTGTTTTGTTAAAAAAGAAAGGCTTTTCGCCTTATCTGCCATTATTCACGGCTATTTCCATTACGCTTATCTTCACCCCACATTAATTTATTCCGCAAAGTTTCATAATAATTATGAGGAGCTAATTTCACCACATTAATCACTGAGTTTCCTGCACACACCCGCAATTCCCGATTATCCTCCATTCTCTTCACTCTGGAGTCCATGCTCAACACAAATTCCCCGGCACGTCCTTCCACCACCAAACGGATCACGGCACTTCCCGGCACCACCAACGGCCTCATACTTAAGTTGTGGGGACATACCGGAGTGAGAATAATATTATTACAGTCCGGACTTACGATCGGTCCCCCTCCACTCAACGAATAAGCCGTAGACCCTGTAGGAGTTGCCACAATCAATCCATCAGCCCAATAGGTCGTGAGGTAAACTTCCCCAATATAAGCATGAATTTTCAGTAAGGAAGACGTTTCTGTTTTCAACACACTCACTTCATTCAATGCGAAATCAAAACCCGGCAATATTTTGCCATCGACTTCCAAACAAAGAATTTCCCGTTTTTCCACACTGTAATTTCCGGAGCATATCGCCTCCACCGCCTGACTGATTTCCGAAACAGACACATTAGCCAAAAAACCCAATCTCCCGGTGTTTACTCCTAAAATCGGTATTCCACTATCTTTCACATAGACAGCAGAATCAAGAAATGTCCCGTCCCCGCCTATACTCAATAATAATTCAGGCCTGTTCACCAATAAATTATTCCGGTTAAATCCTGCATCAAATGCTCCGGAATAATTATATTTTTCTTCCAGAAAACGCATAAACCCTTCTTCCCCGATCACCACACCCCCTCTTGCCTTCAATTCATTTACAAGACCTTTCAAATAAGGTAGAAAATCTTCATTAATGCTTCTTCCGAATATCGCAACAACCATAACGGGTAAAATAGATCTGATTATGTGACAAATATAGATAAAATATTGAAATAGCGAAAACGCCGTTCTTTTAGGGGATTTTCTTTATCATAGGGAATAAAAGATCACACGGAAAGATATTTCATCAATAACCCATACCGTTCCTTCATCGAATCCCGTTCCTCTTCCCCGGCAACAAAACTGTCTTTTATCGTATATCCATAACGAATGAAGGCATCCAGCAGGGGATTAATATCGGCTACATTTACTTTTATGGTAAGCTGCATTAAACGGGAGTCTTTACTGTTGTTTACACAACAACTTAAAATCCGGGCTTCGTTGTATTCTACGATCCTTGCCACTTCTGCAAGAGAATAATCCAGCCGATTCATTTCCAGCACAATAATTCCTCCCGGCTCGTCAACTCCCAGCAATTGATCCAATTTGTGAAGAATATCCGTCAACACGATAGACCCGACAAAATTCCCTTCCCGGCTCAATACAGGCACCACGGACAAAAGTTGTGAAGAAGCTAAACGAAGGACATCATAGATATGGTAGTCCTCATATACAAAGGTATCTTCCGCCGGAACATTCAGCACTTCAATCGGATCGTTCAGGTCGCCATGAGCATAAATCAATTCGTCGGCTACCAGTCCTAAATAAACGTCTTCATTTACCAATGGCAAATGAGAAACACGGAATATCTCCATCCAGCTTAACGCCTGAAGGCAGGTATCCGATTTTTTAAGTACCGGAACAACATTCGATATTATTTCATTTGCAACCATATCCGATTATTAGAACGCTTCGGCAATTCACAAAGTTACAAATGTTTTGATACGATAAGAAAAGAAAACCGGAAAGTTATTTCCCCAAAAGATTAATAATTCAAAATTTTCTTCAAACTATTAGCATCGTGACCGCTTGCCGTCCTTGCCGGGACTTTCTGCACGGTTCTCGATTTATTATAATATTCGTAAGTATCGGCATTGATGATCCGGGCCTCCTGAAATCCCTGCCGCTGCACCTTAGACAGGCGAGCCGTGGCTTCTTCCGGAGAGGCGTACAAACCACAACAATACATATATTTCCCGCTATTGACAGCGTATACGTCCACTTCCCCTATCCCCTCAAAACGCCCTAAATCCAGCATCCGGTCGGAAACCATCAACACAATGGTATATGCCTCCGATACGATTCCCATTTCGTTATCCTGCGGTTTATCTATATAACGCTTTGTATTGACCGGAGATAATTCCCGCCTTTTTTTCATGCTCTCGAAACTCTTCAATCGCCGCAAAAGCAGTTCATTGTCACTAATGTCATCCCCTTTCACTCCATTCTGAATCTTTTTTTCCACAATGTATTTATCGACCCCAATAACAAATGCGTCGCCTATCATTTTTCTCACCTGCGATAATTCCATTTTCGCAATGTTCTCTTCCGGGTATTCTCCTACGGTATACCGATAGATATTATCATAACCCAAATACACCTTTACATTCTGGAAGTGGTCAAAGTATACTCTGGGAACAGGGTAACGAAAAGCACCGATCTGTATAGCATAACGGTAATCGACATCTAATGCCGGAGCTCCCTGGGATCTTTCGTGCGTCACTTTTTCCAATTCTTTTTTAGCGGCTTTCCTGTTCGGCAATTGTTTCAGCGAAAACAGGAAGTCATTATATCCCGTACCGCCCCGGTTAGAGGAAACAAATCCTTCCGTACACTTCGTATCTTTAAATACCAAAGCAAAATCATCCATAGACGAATTAATCGGACGTCCCATATTTTCCGGCTCTGTCCAGCTACCGTCAGCCCCCTGTTGGGTGACAAAGACATCCAATCCTCCCAAACCGACATGACCGTTGGAAGCAAAGTAGAGGTGTCCCTCTTCATCCACAAAAGGAAACAATTCGTCGAACATGGTGTTGACTGTTTCTCCCAGATTATGTACCTCTCCACACATCGCCCCGTCGACTGTCGTGACATAAATATCCTTTCCGCCAATGCCTCCCGGCATATCCGACACAAAATACAATAAAGAATCTTTATACAGGCAGGGATGGGCACAGGAATAATCATCGGAATTTACACCCAGTTCTTCAATATTTCCCCACTTTCCGTCTGTTTCCTCTGCTGTCATTAATTTCAGGATACTGGTCCCATCGTTCTTTAAGATCGTTCTTGTATAATAGATACGCTTAAAATCTTTGGTAAAAGTAACGGCTCCGATATGGTATTTATCGGCCAGATCGTCGGCAAAGGGTATCATCCTCCCTCCCGAAGGTGTGAAAAGCACATTATACAAACGGGTGACTTTATATCCCCGGCTGTCCTTTTGGGCTTTTTCTCCCGTACCGGGTGCAGCCAGAATCACTCCGTTATTTTTATAATAGGTAACTCCGGAAGAAACTCCGGAAAAGTCAATATTCAATTTATTCGCCGTGTAAAGCGATTTTTCTTTCACTACTTCCTTTGCAAATTCACAAGAAGCCCTCATGCGCTCGACAATTGCCATGTCGCCGCCCAACGATTCGACCACATCGATCAATCCCGCCGCTTTATCGTATTCTCCGGAACGCAATAAGGTGCTTGCATAAAAAGTCAAATCTTCCGCACCCAATAAGTTTTGATCGATCGTTTTATAAACTTGCCCGGCCTTTACCACATTGTTCAAACGAAACAGACAGTTCGCAACCCTCGCTTTCAAAAGATCGCTTTTCTCTCCTTTGTTGTCACCGATCCCATCCAATTCTTTCTGATACAATTGTAATGCCGCCAAATAATCACCCCGATCGAACAAACGATCGGCTCTTGTTTGGGCAAAAGCAGTATTAAAAGTAAATGCCAGAAATAATATCACCAAAAGCCATCTCATAAAACTCACATTACCGTATCATAATATCCCTACATTCTGCATTAAAAATATCGTATGGAATTGATATTTTCATCGTATTTTTCTGTATCACCCGACGATGACCGACTACCTTTTTTCCCAAAACGGAAAGAAATGGTAATCTCCTGCCGGCTATTGAAATTCGGAGCCGCTTCCGAATTGTTCTCAAACGCGTACCCCAACCACAATTCCTCAAATAATTTCACCCTTGCCATAACGCCAAAGGCTTCTTTTGTACGGTATTGCATGCCGACAACAAACGACTCCTTATACCACAGACGCGCTCCCAAATCCATTTTCATGTTCTCCTGCTCGGCATAGGTGAGGTAAGTATAAGGTTCCAACTGGGTACTTTTCCCTAAATCGAACTTATACCCTCCATACATATAAAGTTTCAATTTTTCCGAAACCAAACCGCTTTCTTTCTTTCCTTCATTATCCACATAATTGTACAGAAATTCCGGAATAGCAAAACCGACGAAATATTTGTCAGCCTTAAAATGCAACCCGAATCCGAAGTTCGGCTGGCTCAAATCGATCTTTTCCATCAATAAGGTTTCGCTCGGATCATGCATAACATATTTGGAAGGATCGTTCGACACGTAGTTTATCCCTGCCTGCAATCCAAAGAAAAGGTATTTTCCTTCATTTACCTTTAATTTATAAGATCCCGCCAGGTAAGCCGCCATTTTCTGATAAGGTCCGTACTTATCGTAAATAATGGAAATACCACCTCCTAAATTCTTGTCTTTTACCGAAGAATTTATATTAAAAGCACCTAAGGCAGGACGATAATCCGTTTTTTCAAAACAGCTTTGATACATCATCAGGCCGTTCCATCCTTCTTCCAATCCCATCGTAGCTGGATTTATCAAAGGTTGAGCAATAGTATAGTCGATAAATTTCAGATATTCACTTTGAGCGAACACTGTGCAACTCATCCACACTAATAGCGATGTTAATATAAATTTCATAAATACTTTTTTAAATACGTCTCTATATCTATCTGCACACTATGAGGGAAAGATAACAAATTTCAGCAAAAATAAAAGTAAAAAGTAAAAAGAAAAAGAAAAAAGTATAAAAGTTCGGATGATCTGCATAAAGCAAATTATCCGAACTCTATAATTAATGTTTTTTTCTTATTTTATTTTCCATTCATTGCTTTTACCTGTAACTACCTCTGTTCAAATCAGCCCGGATTTCAAGCCATGACATCAATTTCCGTTCTCCTTCAATTTTTATCACATAGGTGTATACCCCGCTCGGCAATACTCCCATTGGCATCCGATAGTTCGGATTCAGACTCTGTCCGTTCCAATCATTTGCATAATTATTCTTACAATAAAATACGATATTTCCAACACGGTTGTAAATGGTTATCTCATAGTTGGAATATTTTTCCGTGATTGTCTCCAAATGCCATTCGTCATTCAAACCGTCTCCATTCGGAGTAATGATATTGGGCAAGTTATCCAGACCATTTTCCAATACATTAATGTAGATGAATCCTTCTTCCACCTGGTTCGGATTAAACTTATCTCTTACTAAATAGCGGATAACATCCACTCCGACAAAGTCTTTATCAGGAACATAAGAGAACAGACCTCCCAATAATGTGAGTGTTGCTTTTCCATCATGCGGATGGTCGGCAATTACGAATAGTTTGTTGTCATCTCCCGATTTAAACATACTCAGGTTTAATATCCGGTCGTTCCGGTAGATCGTAATCATTGTATCTCTCGACAGTTTACCGAATTCTACGCGGATTTCATTTGATTTCACACGGTTCTGACATACCCGTTCCCCACTTACCATACAATATACCACATCTCCCTGCCGGAAATGATCTCCGATCAATTCCGGATCTCCGGTCGGCGACAGAAGCTCATTAATCATCCATTCATATTTATAGTCGCCTAAGATGTTTTTCACTTCCGACGTAAATACCAGTTCATCACCCGGCTCTTTACTTTCCATATCACAAGCGATAGTCACTTCGGCATCTTCTTTCAATACCCGGATTTTTATTGCATCTACAATCGGATGTGTTTTATCGTAACATACATCTTCAGAAGGTTTCATGGTACATTTAACCCATACGTCGTCTTCGTCAAGTTTCACGTTAGCAAAAGATTCCGTTCCCAAATTCCAATCCGGGAATGGGTCTCCAATGCTTCTCTGCCACTGGAAGGTGGGATTCGTTCCGCCGTTTTCAAAAACCGCTTTCATAAAGATCTCATCCCCCCGACAGGCAAGCGTGTCTGCACAATCGATGTGTAAAGAAGGTGTAACCACTTTTTTCACTTCTAAGAATGCCGTGTCTACATATTGAGGCTCACGGGTACAGATTTCCGGAGACGGAGTCAATATCACCCTCATCCACGTGTTCTGTTGTCCCATAGACAGAATTGCTTTATCGTTTTGCAGGCTAATCACTTTATTATAAGGAGAAGCTTCTGTCTGCAAATCAAAAATATCGTTATACCATCTATAAGTCGGATTTAATCCGGCAGTTTTGTTTTCATCTTCAATCCAGAAAGAAACCGTATCACCGGGACAGAATTTACGCTTCGGATCAACAGAAGTACGCAATTTCCAGGCCAGATCGGTGTATTTAGTCGCTTTCAATCGCAGATAGCGCTTGCACACCGTGTCACAAGCCCCATCCACATAGGCACAAAGGGCAATCGTGATGTTATCTTGCCATTCTACCGGGGGAATCCAACTCAACACACTGGAATCGGACAAGAATTTCATTTCTCCCCAACGTCCGTCATCGGTGCTTAATCCGTCAACCGTCCATTTATAAACAGCATCGGTCACTTCAACCTCCGGATCATCGAAGATCAGGCGGGCACAAACCGAAATACGCGTTCCCGGACAATACCAACCATCGATAGCTACCGTGGGATCGGTTTCCGGACGGATTCCCTGACACATTTCCCATTCAACATCTGCAATGTCGAAACATTCTTTCACATTCAGCAAGAATGCCGTATCCACCACACCGCAATTATTAGATACGATACACTTCAACTGTGTTCCGTTCCAACTTCTCGGCACATCTCCCAATATTAACGAATCGGTATGCGATCCTTTGATCGTAGGCTGGTCAGACGGAGCATCATATAATGTCATCCAGGACGATCCTGTCCAACGTTGCCATTCATAGGATAAACTTTTTCCACTGGCTTTTACGGCAAAGGTCACTCCCTTACCGATAGCAATGCTACGAACCGTTTTTGAAGTGGTCAGGATTTTCGGCGGCTCGTTCACAACAACGGTTGTTGTTGCCGTATCGGCGCATCCGTTCACCAATTCTTTACCAGTCACCACATATCTGATCGTTCCACCTACATTAGGCTGATCGCTGATCGTCGGTCCTGTCTGACCGTTATTCCAAACAAATTCTGTCGCCGTTCCCCCCGCAGTAAGCTGAACTGTTTCTCCCAAACAAATATTTTGCGGATTAGCATTAATCGTTACCGTCGGTTTCTGTATAATTGTCACAGTTACATCCTGAGTTGCTCTACATCCCTGGTCTGTTGTTGCTGTCACGGTATAAGTACCGGAATTTTTCGGCTGGAAAGCTTCGCCATTTTTCACATTATTATTCCATTCGTATTTGGTATTGCTCAACTGGCTACTGGCTGTCAAGGTCAATGCGTCGCCCTGACATACGGTCTGAACGTTTCCATTGGTCACCGTTATAGCAGGAGTTGTGTAGAACAATGCTTCAATAGAACTCGGATTTACCTGAGTAGGCGTTACTTCCAAACCATTTTTAAAAGCTTTGAAGTTCTGGACAAAATAGGTATCCTGATCGTTCAGTGTAATTGAATATTGCCACGGCCCTGCTCCTGTGAATTGCTGATCCAATCCTTTGTTGTTTTTCAAACTAAAAGAATAGGTTGAGCCTCCGGAAGCTTTCATTTTCAATATCATGCTTTCTCCCGAATCAGCACATTTCCGTTCCAATTCCAATTCCAGAACAGCGCCACTCACCGGCCTGTCAACAATCACCGTTATATCCCGGCGTGCCGTACAGGTATTACCCGTCGTTGTATTTACCGTTGCCGTTGCCGTATAAGTTGTGGTAGTTGTCATCGGCCGGGTATATACTTCTTTACCATTGGGCGAAACAAGCGAAGTGCCGGTTTCTGTCCAGGAACAATTAGCAGTAATCGGACTAACAGAAGCTGTCAGTTTCAATTCGTCGCCATAAGAAACCGTAGTTCCCGACACTCCCGCTGTAATATTAAATACCTCCAGAGAATTAATCGTAGGATTAGCAACCACCGTCACCGTCACGTTTTTAGTGATCGAAGGCACAGGATCCACTGCCGCATTATCGGATAACACGACCTGTAAAAGGGGTGTACCCACAGAAAACAACATATA
>OBYR01000458.1_pt1 | contig 32193 bp, 31 predicted proteins | sample 1495491 | NCBI WGS metagenome assembly OBYR01 (sample SAMEA2580206, study PRJEB22360) | human gut metagenome | biome: human gut; feature: human-associated habitat; material: faeces | place: Denmark | collected 2008/2010 | reverse complement strand
TATGAATGCCGTATTTCAACTTCACATCCAATGTGCGATTCACGGTATCGGCTTGCAGCGTCCCGCCAACTCCGAATTTCACCCCGTTCACATCGAACACGGCCTTATCGAGCGTATAAAGCAAAGAATCACGGTTCACCTTCATTCCGGTTTCAACCCCTAACGCCAAGTGGTTCACCAGTAATTTTCCCTCTTGCCAAAAAAGAATATTTTCAGTAGAAAAGTTCACTTTCAACTTCGACCTTCTGACTCCCAAATAACCGTCCACATCCAGATTCAATCCGGAGAGCCGGGTATAAAGCTGGGTACTCCGGTCGTCGAATACCAAATAACCATTCTGTATCCGTACATTTTTGATCCGCAGCCCGGAAGCCAATTCAGAAGTATCACTCGCCACGGTATCGGTGGCGGCAAGGGTATCGGAAGGCATTACAATATCCCAGTTTGCCCGTCCGGTCGAATCGATATAAGCATAAATACGGGGCTTGTCGATGACGAAATCTTTAACCACAATTCTGTTTTTCAACAAATAAGCCATCGGATTCACCGTCACCAGGCAACTCTCGATGCTCATCAGCGAATCGCGTGTTTCCGCAATCTTCGTACTATCCCGAAATACATTCGAAACCACCGTTCCATCGGTCATTTGTAAACCGAAATCGGGAAAAGTTGAAAAAAAAGTCAACTCGATTTTTCCAAAATGCACATCTGCATTCAAATATCCGGCTGCTGTTTTCTCTACCAAAGGAGTTAATTTCGAAGGCGTGAAAATAAAATAAATCATTACTCCCACAACTATCGACACCAGGACAAACAACGAAAGCAATGTGAGCAGGCTCCATTTCACCACACGCTTCCAAAGAGTTTTTTTGTTTTTCATGATTAATATATCAAATATTTTTTTCTGATCTGCTTAAAAGCTTCCAGTTCTTTCTGCCACGAAGCCCTGATCTGTTCTTCATTTTTACCCGCAACAATATCTTTTCTCAACTGTTCCGTCCCCGCCAGCTTTTCGAAAAACGGAGTAAAGAAAGGTTCTTTCCCGGCATAATTCCGGTAAGCAAGCAACAGCCAGTCTAAACGCAACCTTTCTCCTTTTTTCACCTCATCATAACAACCGGATAAATTCATGCCGTGGCACTCCTTCCCCAAACACTTAGGCGATTTACTCATGCCTTCAATGCTCCGGGGGGTAAAAGAGTAGGGCATATTTTTCAAATCGGGATGCCCGAACACCTGAAAAGGGGTTAGCGTTCCCCGTCCCTCGCTAACCACAGTCCCCTCGAACAGGCAGGTGGAAGGGTAAAGCATCACCGAAACTTTATCCGGCAAATTAGGCGAGGGCTTGCGGGGTAATTCCACAGCCATATCCCGTTCCCAGTTCCGGCAAGCCACCACAGTCAGCCTACACTTCTCGCCGCCCTGCAACCAACCTTCTCCGTTTACCATACGGGCATACTCGCCGATAGTCATCCCATACACCACAGGCACGGGATGCATCCCCACAAAAGAACGGTATTTCAGGTCGAGTACCGGGCCGTCCACATAAAAAGCATTCGGATTGGGGCGATCGGCCACAATCAGCGGAATATCATTCTCCGCACAAGCCTCCATCACATAGTGCAAAGTAGAAATATAGGTATAAAACCTCACTCCTACATCCTGCATATCGAAAAACAACACATCGATGTCTTTCAAATCATCGGGAAGCGGTTTTTTCTTCTTACCGTAAAGGGAAATAACAGGCAATCCGGTGGCTTTATCCCGGTAATCTCCCACTTGTTCCCCGGCATCCGCGTCCCCCCGGAATCCATGTTCAGGACAAAATATCTTAACAACATTCACCCCTCTTTCCCGCAGAAAATCGACGGAGTGCATCATGCCGGATTCCGGCACCACGGCTGTCTGATTAGCTATAATTCCAACCCGTTTCCCTTCAAGTTTCGCACGATATATACCGAAATCCCCAATTCCGGGCGACACCTGCCCTTGGGCGGCACACTCTCCCACATTCCAGCAAACAAAGAGGGATAACAAAATCCATTCCAAACCTTTCATGATCATATCTTTTCATTCAGTCCTGCAAATTTAGTAAATAAAGCGGTTTTTAACCAGCCTGTCATAAAAACAAAACACCGGAAATAATGTCTCATTCCCGGTGTTTCAAATTATCCTTCTATGTTTTTCACTTCCCAGAAGCAGAAGCCGTTTCATTCTTACTTTCTTCTTTATCGTAACTGAAGTCCACCGTATAAAGAATATTTTCTACCTGCCGCAGCATATTCCGTTTCTTTCCGTCCGGCGCATAAACATAAGCCATCATGTAAATAATCCGGTTATGCTCTTCGTCGAGTACGGTGTTGATAACGAAAGGACCACCCATAAAATCATTCTGCACCATCCATAATCCCCGGATCATTACGGCATAATAAGCCCCCTGATAATTATAGGTAGCGGCCGTCACCGGAGTTTTCATGTCCAATGTCATCCAGGTATTGGGAAGCGGGCCCGGAATATACTGTTTCAGCATTTCATTCATTCTATCCATGATAATCTGATAGTTCAACTGAACCTGATTTTCATAAGTTTCCTGAAAAAAGATAATCCCTTTACTATCCACTCTGGTTTCAGCCGAAATCCAAACAAAATTATTGGTATCCTTATTGATAACATAACCACCGGGACAATACATCAGCATTTTATATTTGTTTTTAAACAAATTAAAAATCTTATTGTCGGACGTTTTTTTATACACTTCGATCAAACGGTCGCGCTCGGCTTTGGCAAAAACAGCCATAATTTTCTCTTTATTTTCATCGAACAGGCGATAGAAAGCAGAATCGGAAGTAGCGGTAAGCCTGAACAGCTTTTGCGTTCTCGCCCAAGGGCTTTCTTTAAACAACAAAGCAGTCGTATCGACTTTAGGCGAAACTTCGACAAACAACACATTCCGATGCGACTTCACATTCTTTTCAAAATTTGCCAGCGGCAGGTTAATCACATCAAACATCGGTTCCGACTGGGGCAATCCCAATTGCGGCTGCTCGAAAAAACCTTTGACAGTATCTCCCATCGGGCCATCCCACAAGGCTTTATTCATGACCACTAAAATTTCGTTCGTAGCACCGGAAACGGCAGGCAACAGATTCCGGCCACCTTTTTTTCCCTCTTTACAGGAAACGGCTGACATGACCGATGCCAGCAAAATCAAATAAAATAAGAAACGTGCTTTCATATATCATATAATTAATCGTAACCATTTTTCATTTTTTCTCCCATTTACTGGCCTTTCTATCGATGATCCCCTTTACAGACCCGACCAATATTTTGGTTTCCACCATAATCGGAATCCTGTATTCATCTTTACTGACCCAGATTTTCATGGTTTCACCCCCTTTAAATACATCCCCCTCCACCAATAAAGGCGAGAACATATAACACTCCTGACGTTCCCCGTCAGCCTTTATCTTACTGGTACCCAAATACCGAATGTAAAGATCATAAATTTTACTATCAATTAAAATTTTTATAGGGATAATATCGTTCTTCTGAAACTTATCGAAATCCAGTTCCCTGGCCATCCACGCCACAGAGAGCATGTCATAAGTCCAGGCCTGCAGCTTAACGGTGTCTGCTTTCCTGTATTTGCCGATCCGGTGAATATCACCGTAAATCACAGAATCCCGATAATCGAACCGATAATCGAATGTCTTATGATAATTCCCCTCGTGCGCTTTCCTCGAAAACTCATACGGTAAAAAAGTTTTGGAATTGTGTATCGAAGTCAGGGTATCCCGTATATTAAACACCCAATCCCAGGAAGGCAGCGAATAGCCCACCACATTTAAAATCTGTGCATCGGGATATTTGTCCGATTGCTTCAGCGAAAACTCAACCCTCCCCGCTTTCACCCAGATAAATCCCCAATTATAATACCCGTCATACACCAGCTCCTCCACAAAAGGATAGTTTTTTTGGGCAAAGAGGGACATCCCCTGGCATACAATAAAAATTATCAACAGCGTTTTCCTCATACCTCATTTCCGCTATGGAAACCTGAAACACACGCCGTGCGGCGCCACTTCTCAAATCTCCTGATTTTTATTCTTTTCCCCCGTTAATAGGGTTTCCGTAAATCAAATTCCTGCTCAAAATCAAAATTTTGTTTCACATTAATCTCCACCGGCAAATAGATGATTTCTTCCGGTTGCCGATTTTGTAAATACAATCCGGTATCCCATTTCCCGTTTCCATTCTTATCCAATATAGCCCGAAGCTTATATTTTCCTTCCTGTAAAAAATCAAACGTAACAAGCTCGTCTTTGTTTATCTTTTTTTCAGCGACTACGGCATATTTTCGCTTCCCGTTATCCGATTTTCCCCCGTCCGATTTATAAAGCTGCACAATGACATCGCCCTGGACACCCTTCATATTCAGCATAATTTTCCCGTAATATTCCTCCGGCCTGATCTTAAATGCCCGTTCCAGCTTATTATTATGCCTGCCATATATATCATATATCATCCCGGAATCCACTTTCAGCATATATTCTTTTTCAAATTCCAGTTCCGTATCCACATAAAACTGACGGATTTTCAAGGGGTCTTCTATAAGTTTAAACTCCTTCGGTTCCCACAATGTATCCACCTTTTGCAACAACTGAATATGTTCGATGTCCTCCCGGTGAATCGGTCGGTCGAACGAAACGGTAACACGCCTGTTCTTATCGAACTCACCGGAAGCGTTCGAATTGATCGTTAAAAATTTCACTTGAGGCGTTTTCGGCTCATCTTTTTTCTTGCCCCGTTTATTTTCAGGCTTATCACGGAAAACATATCGGTTCGTATCCGCATAAAGGGAGCGTCCCAAGCTGTCGGTTCGCAGATAATTCACGATAAAATGAAGAGTATCCCGCTTATACACCGTGGAATCTTTAATCCAGATACTGATCGTGTCGTTTCCGGCAGAATGTTCCTTAATATACCAATCTTCAGGCAAAGGCTCTGTGGCCAAAGTGTCCCAAAGTGTAATCTGAAAATCGTTTTGTGCCGGGATACTGAAAATAAATTCCAGCCGTTCCCGTTCCTTACGGTCGTCGTTCACCATATACAATTGAGTAAGGTCTTCCGTAAAGAGGCGCAAATATAGATTATTGGGGCCGTAAGCCAGAAAACGTACCGTAAATATACTGTCGGATGTGATAGTATCCTTTCCGACAATCGAATCGATCCGGGTGATGGTATCATGCCTCTCCATAGGTATCACCACCGGACGTACAAACGTGTCCAGGAAAGCGAACATTTCCCCTTCCGGCGTATATTTATAATCCCGGTTATTGTCACCCAAAGCCACAATCCGGTATGTCGTATCCCTCAGATTCGTCAAACGGAAAAAACCGGAACTGTCCGTACGGGCCACATAGCTCGGCAGCTCTTTCAACGGAAGGGAATCGGCATGGTTTTCATATAACAACACAAACATATTCAACACCGGCTCTCCACTTTCCGCATTCACCACATTACCGCTCAATTCCAAAGAATCGATCGTATTTCCGGTAGAGAAAACATAACGGTAGAAACCCAATGGATTGCCTTCATTGTTATCGACGATAGCATCCGCAAAATCAAGGCTATAAGTAGTATTCGGACGTAATGAATCTACAAAATCCACCTGCACGTATTTTCCCATCAATCTCACTTTGGGACTTTTTTTCTGCGGCGGCGATATAATGAATTTCCCGTTAATATCTTTCAGTTGGATATATTCGTCAAAATAAATATTTACCCGCTTCTTGTTGAAATTCGTAGTATAGGAGGGAGGTGTTTCCCCCACCACCTTCGGAGGAGTGGTGTCCTTTGGCCCACCTTCCGGATACCCCCGGTTTGCACAGGCATGAAACAATACGATCAGCAATAATGTTCCCACGAGGAACTGAAAAAAAGCTATCCAGTCGCGTCTGTTCATCGTTCTAAAACTCATCAAAAATTAACAATTCATCTCCTCTCTCTGTCGGCAACCCCCGGTGTTAAAAATTTCCGGAAGCTTATCTGCCATTTGACAAATATACGTGATAAAAATGATAAAAAGTTACTGAAAAGCAAGTATACTGAAATTAAAACAGAAGGAATGCCATTTCGGGCGCATTCTCCCAAAGGTATAGTCAAAGAGGAAAAACAAACTTAAACTTCAAAGCGCAGCCGCCTGCGCCACACACCCCAGGCTGAACGCAACATTTCCCGCACCCCTCAAAGCCAGCATACAAGCCCCCAACGTGGCTCCGGTTGTAATGACATCATCTACCAACAGGACATGTTTACCCGCAATCATCGCCGGATGGTGCAATCTAAATATATTTTCCACGTTTTCCTTTCTTTCCCCGGTCATTTTCCCGGTTTGCGACGCATTATTTTTTTCACGGACAAGCACTTCGGAATAAATTTCCAGTCCGGTCACTTCCTGTATGCCTAATGCAATTTGAAAAGCCTGGTTAAATCCACGTTCCTTCTCCCGCCGGGGATGCAACGGAACAGGGACAATACCGTCGATTCCGGCATCAACGGGAATACACGCCCCCAACATCCGTCCTAAATAAATTCCCAATTTTTTCCGGGAATGATATTTTACGGCAAAAATCAAACGGCGGTAATCGCTGTATTTATTATAGTAGAAAAGAGAATAAAGGCGACGGGGACGAAAAGGCACGGGAAAAGTATCCAAAACATGTTCCCCGGCATCCCGGACATTTTCAACCATAGGGAAATCGGAAAGGCAAGCCGAACAAATATATTGCTCACTTTCCACGAGGCAAGTCCCGCACACCACACACAACCGGGGGAACAGCAGTTCCGACAAGGGATGAAATAGACGGGCCACCGGATGAAAAAAAGTTACCCCATGACGATTGATTTACCTGCCAGCCGGCATTAATTTTTAAGCTTATAGACTTTCACCCAATCAATCTCCATCTTTCCCGGCAAACTATGGTTGTTCGGTGCAGCGTGAGCTCCCAGGCTAAAGCCGATATACATTGGAACATCAGGAATGTTTTCACGCACTTCTTTCACCACCAAGTCATTAACCATCCACACCAACTTATCTTTTGTCCATTCGAGCGTGAAAATATAATAATCATTACCTAATTCCAGCGTTTTCACCAATTCTTCATTGGAAGCGACAGCAGCCTTACTGGAACAAATGCTTCCCACGGCAAGTCCGCTGGCATCGCATTTCATGACATTGATATGAGGCAGGTATGTATCGCCCATCAACCAGAAACATTGGGTGAGCCCATTCCGGTTGAGCTTTATTTTTGCCTCGAAACGCCCGTATTTTTGCCGGAGGAAAGTTGCAGAACTCAACAATCCGGAAGTATATTCATATTCCCGCTCCCGGATTCCCAACGTGGCATCCCAATACTTCCCGATAATCGATTCTTTCCTGAAATTCAAACAAACAGCGGAATCATTAAAAGAAATATTATCCTGCGTATACAGTTGCACGTCCTTCCCAACACCATACGTATCGTTCAAAAAACGATCTCCGGCATAATAACGGGAAATCCAGCTATTTTCGTCGAGCTTGCCCGTATTGAAATCGTCCTGAAACACCTCTTCCCACTTCAACATACTATTGAAATAGGGATCTTCGCTCAAAGCGTGGTATTTGGCAATATCCGGACGTTTCTTCAATTCCTCGTATTCACACAACAACTTATAATCATCGGTTGTCAGATAGCGTTTCTTATTGATCAGATAAGCCCGGTTCTTTTTAAAATCATCCGACTGGATAAAAGTGGTAAGCCGATCGAACTCCGCGGGCAGGGAAGTGTCTTTCAGTTCCGTATAACATTTGAATTTCGGACTGTTTTCCAGACGAATCAGAGCCGCAATTTTAGGAGATTTGACAATCTCCCGGTAAGCAGCGAACTCTGCTGCATGCAGTTTTTTATCGAAACCCGGCGACATGACCACCACCCGCAACTTCGCATATTCTTTATAAGCTTCGGATTCTTTCACCCGCAGATACCCTTTCAGTTCTTCGGAATCACGAATCAGATAATAAGCCCTCAGTTTCTTCGACTTCAATAACTGCTTATATTGTTTCTCTGCATTATAATATTCGCTGCCGACATAAGAAAGTGAATCGATTTCTTTACGTCTTTGCTTGAACAACGGGCTATTGATATATTCCCCCAATTCCTGGAAACGCTTCAAATCTTCACTTTTCCCTACTTTTACATAAAGCTCATAATTTTCCCGGAATACTTCGCGAAACATTTCAGCCTCATGAGTACTACGAATGATTTTATTTTTCTGAAATAAAAATGAAAGTAAACTCATAATAAATATCCAATACGATTCACCACCTATAATGTAGCAAAGATAGCGTAATTATTTAAAATCTGAAATTATAATTTTAAAATCTAAAAATCGCCTTTTGTTACTGTTTCACAAAATGATAAGTAATCGTCCCGTATTGCAAAGCCGGAGCATCGGATTTCACATTGAAAAGCGATTTCAAAGCGGCATCCGCAGCCACCCGCCACAGGCAATCGTCCGCCTGCGATTGCGCCGCGTCGACCTCCGCCTTCTGAACGGCTCCTTTGGGATTTACAGCAATATTCACAACAACCGTACCTCCGAATTCACATTTAAACACGGGAATCGGCAACACCCTGGCATAACGGTCCTTCAAATTATAAGAAACGCTGCTTTTACCGGAATAAAACGTCGATTTCAGAGAATCAAGCGCCTGTTCTTTCCGGTCGCGCACATTTTGCAGGCTGTCTTTCAGGAAATTTTTATCCCGTTTCGGCTTATAACGTCCGTCATCCCCCACATTCTCCCCATTCTCCAACTCCGCCATAACCTCGTCGATATAAGCCTGCACATTCGATTCCGGCTTATTTTTCCGGCTCTTGTCCGCATTTTCGTTCACAGCTATGGAACGTAGCATTTGCTCCACTTCTTCGGTTGCCGTTTTCCGTTCTATCTCCTCTTTTTTCTCTTTTTCTTCAAGTGCCTTTTTAATTTCTTCCGGCTCCGGCAAATCCATAACAATCTCGATCACAGCCGGAATTTCCATTCTTGAAATCTGTACTGAAAGCAAAACAATCAACGCCAGAAGATGAACGATCACGGTGCCCATGATCCCCTTCCGGTGAGGATATAAATTTTGTTGTATATATTCTTTTATATTCATTCCAAACAGATTCTGCAAGCCCGGCAAAACGGGTTTATCCATCTTTATTCAAACCGGATCGCTTTGATCGGCTTAATCTTAGAGATCAGCATTGTCGGGACTACCAGCATCAAAACCGAAATCAGCAACACGCCCACATTCAACAGCAACCAATAAAACCAGTCGAAATGCACCGGAACGGTATCCATATAATAGGAACTGGCATCCAGCGAAATCAACTTGAATTTATACTGCAAACCACCCAGCACCAAGGCTAAAACATTTCCCAGCAACATCCCTCTCCCGGTCAAAGCAAGCGATAGGTAAAGGAACAACTTCCGTAACCCCACATCCCGATAGCCCAAAGCTTTCAATATCCCGATCAATGAAGTTTTATCCAAAATCAGGATCAGCAAGCCCGACACCATGTTGAAAACCGCTACAATCACAATCAGCACCAGGATAACCCACACATTCATATTCAGCAAATCGAGCCAATCGAACACCTGCGGGGCAGACTCCCGCAATGTTTCCAGCTTATAGAAATTATTATCATCGTCCCACGGCAGTAAAGCATCCACTTTTTCTTTCACTTCCGCCGTCCGGTTTATATCTTTCAATTCAATGGCTATCCCCGATACTTCGTTTTTTTCCCAGCCATTCAATTTTTGCAAATGCCGTAAATCACACAGCACCATCATATCGTCGTATTCCTTAAAGCCGGTATCATAAACACCCGCCACCGTAAGCATCCTCACCCGGGGAGGATCTTGCACAAAATGGGCGGCCACCTTATCGCCCGTCTTCAATCCCAGCAGAGAAGCCACGGAAGCCGACAGCACAACATCGTTCGAAGCTCCGCTTCCGCGATAGTCCGGAAATTGCCCGTCCACCAAATGATCTTTAAAAAAAGAAGCCGAATAGGAACTGTCCACGCCCCTCAACACCACTCCGTGAATCTCTTCCTTACTTTTCAAAATAGCAGGACGGGTGATGTAAACATACGCTTCCCCGACCTCCGGCAAACTCCGGATTCCCGTCACTAAGGAATCGTCCGCTACAATCTGGTTCCCGGCAAATGAACTGTTGTTATCATAGGCCACCACATTCAGATGAGCGCCAAAACCGGACAACTTATCCGTGATCTCTTTCTTAAAGCCTGTAATGATGAAAATCGACAGCAACATGACACATACCCCCAAAGCGATGCCGACCAATGCAATTCTAACGATCGGCACAGACACGGCCCGTGTCCCGTCACCTTTCAATAATCTTCGGGCTATAAAAAATTCAAAATTCAAATCTCGTCGCTTTTATTCATCACACAAAAGTATTATTTTCCATTCAATTCGACAAAATCCTTTGATTTTGTTTCACAAATCTTTATGCCTTCACGCTTCCCGGAATATCCACTTATTTCCCCAGTCCCAGCCCTGTCGTTTCCTGCCCGCCCGAATAAAACCCTCCGGCGTTGCATTCTAAAGACAGACAATCCGGGAATGGTCACTTCTCCAAATCAACACAAAAAAACCGGATAAAACACACCGGATAAAGTAACATTTTTAATACCCAATTCCGTTATATCCCCAAACAGTTTCGCACCTCCCTAACCGGGTCTAAAAACCAATGGAAGAGGAGACGAAAAACACAATAAAAGTTAAAATATTCAAAAACCAAAAAGAAAACAAATATGCACAGATAAAACAATTATGTGCAAATATAAGTAACTGGAATTTCACACTTTACCCTACGATTGTGAAAGAATGTGCAAAAATTTTGCTCACATTTTCAAAGGATGTGAAAAGTTCGGGGAAAAATGAAAAATACCAAGCCGTTTTTTTGAGAGTTTCATTTTAAAGCATAATTTTATAGCGGGTACAAGTTACAAAGCGTAATAAAAACGTACCATTTTTCGATAAATTATAATATTTTAAAGTATGGCGAAATTTAGAGGAGCGATTGTTGTAGACACCGAACATTGCAAAGGTTGCGGTCTTTGTGTCGCAGCATGCCCTACCCATGTGATAGAGCTTCATCCCGATGTAAACGGTAAAGGTTACCATTACGCCTGGATGGAAAAACCGGAGGTCTGCATAGGTTGCGCCAGTTGTGGACTGGTATGCCCGGACTCAGTGATCACTGTTTACAAAAAAATGATTGAATAATATAAAGAAATGGGAGAAGTAAAATTAATGAAAGGGAATGAAGTGATTGCAGAAGCGGCTATCCGTTGCGGATGTGATGCCTATTTCGGCTATCCGATCACACCCCAGTCTGAGATCATGGAAACCCTTATGCTCCGGAAACCCTGGGAAGAAACAGGGATGGTGGTATTGCAGGCAGAAAGCGAAATCGCCGCAATCAATATGGTATATGGCGGAGCTTCCTGCGGTAAAAAAGTAATGACTTCATCTTCCAGCCCCGGAATCAGTCTTAAACAGGAAGGCCTGACCTACCTGGCAGGGGCCGAACTGCCTTGCCTGGTGGTGGACGTAATGCGCGGAGGCCCCGGTTTAGGAACGATACAGCCTGCACAAAGCGATTATTTTCAGGCCACCAAAGGCGGCGGACACGGTGATTATCGCCTGATCGTATTAGCCCCCGCCTCGGTGCAGGAAATGAACGATTTCGTAGCCTTAGGTTTCGAACTCGCTTTCAAATACCGGAACCCGGCAATGATTCTTGCCGACGGAGTGATCGGGCAAATGATGGAAAAAGTAAAACTTTCCCCGGTAAAAGCCCGGTGGACGGAAGAAGAGATTGAAAAAATATCGGGCGACTGGGCGCTGACCGGAAAAAGAGGCCGTACCCGGCACGTAAGCACCTCACTGGAACTGGACGCACACCGGCAGGAAGATTTTAACCTGAAACTCCAAAAGAAATACCGGGAGATGGAAGAAAAAGAAGTGCGCTTTGAAAAAATCGCCTGCGACGACGCTGACTACATTTTCATCGCCTACGGTTCGAGTGCCCGGATTTGTCAGAAATCGATCGAACTGGCACGTCAGGAGGGAATCAAGGTGGGACTGTTACGCCCGATCACCCTATTCCCGTTCCCGTCCAAAGCCATCGCTGAAATGTGCGGACAAGTGAAAGGAATATTGACCGTGGAAATGAGTGCGGGGCAAATGGTGGAAGATGTTCGTCTTGCCGTTAACGGCAGAGTAAAAGTGGAACACTACGGACGTATGGGAGGAGTGATCCCCATCCCGGAAGAAATCGTCGTTGCCCTGAAAAATTCAGTTATGGCAGGTCATTAAAATAAAATCAAAATATGATTACAACAGAAGATATTATAAAAGATGAAAATCTTGTTCTGAAAAAAAGCAGCCTGCTCACCGATACGGTGATGCACTATTGCCCGGGTTGTACCCATGGAGTGGTGCATAAACTCATTGCAGAAGTAATCGAAGAACTCGGCATTCAGGATAAGACAATAGGTATATCTCCGGTAGGTTGCAGTGTTTTCGCCTACAACTACATCGACATCGACTGGGCGGAAGCAGCACATGGACGTGCACCTGCCGTTGCCACAGGAATCAGCAGGCTACACCCGGAAAAATATGTATTCACTTATCAGGGAGACGGCGACCTCGCCTCTATCGGGTGCGCAGAGATCATGCACGCCTGCAACCGGGGCGAAAACATTGTTGTGGTTTTTATCAACAATGCGATTTACGGAATGACGGGAGGACAAATGGCTCCGACCACCCTGCTGGGGCAAGTCACTTCCACCACCCCCTACGGAAGGGATGCACAGTTAAACGGCTATCCGCTGAAAATAACCGAACTGATCGCTCAATTAGACGGCACTTGTTATGTCACCCGCCAGAGCGCAGAAACCCCTGCGGCTGTCCGCAAAACTAAAAATGCAATTAAAAAAGCATTCCAAAATACCCGGCTTCATAAAGGGACCTCTTTTGTTGAAGTGGTGAGCACTTGTAACTCAGGCTGGAAAATGTCTCCGGTCGAAGCAAACCAATGGATGAAAGAACACATGTTCCCCAAATATCCTCTCGGAGATTTGAAGGACAGATAATAGTAAAAAGTTGAAAACAGCCGAACACACCGGAAATTCAACCTTCTAAACGCATAAAACAATAAGGGAATGACAGAAGAAATCATTATAGCAGGATTCGGAGGACAGGGAGTGCTTTCTATGGGAAAAATATTAGCCTATTCCGGAATCATGCAAGACAAAGAAGTATCGTGGATGCCTTCCTACGGTCCGGAAATGCGGGGGGGAACAGCCAACGTCACCGTTATCATCAGCGACGAGCGTATCAGTTCACCCGTCCTGAACAGCTTCGACTCGGCCATCATCCTCAACCAGCAATCCGTAGATAAATTCGAACCGCTGGTGAAACCGGGCGGAACACTTCTCTACGATCCGAACGGAATCACCCATCCTCCCACCCGGAAAGACATCAACATCTACCGGATTGAAGGAGCCCGGCTCGCGGCAGAAAGCGGTAATCCCAAAACATTCAATATGATTATCCTCGGCGGTTTTCTGAAAATAAAACCGATTGTCAAACTGGATAATCTGGAAAAAGGATTGAAAAAATCACTTCCGTCCCGGCATCATCAACTGATCCCCATGAACATACAAGCCGTACAGATCGGGATGGATAAAGTTGAAACCTTACAGGAAGCCTGATCGCTTTCCTGCATCTCCATAAAAAAACCGCCCCGAAAGGAGCGGTTTTCTATTTCAAAAAACAGGAAAGGTTTTAATCCCCTCTCTCCGCAATCTTCAGGCTTATAGCCCTTAATTGCTGCCACCCTGCCTTATCGGTCACCCTGACCATAAAATGATAATCGCCCGTATCCACATCCGCAGGGATCTCTATTTCCTGATCTGCTTCAAACATCGTTTTACCGGGAGGGACAGGAAAATCCTGATTGTATATAAAAGCATTCACAGGGCTTTTTTTAGGCTCTAAATCACATTCCACATTATCCGTACTGTGCGAATGATGATCGAAATTATTGTGGATTTCGATATTGTAATTCCCCAGTTCCTGATTATCGGAAAACACAGCCCGGAATGAAAAACTTTCTCCCCGGTAGAGCACCACACAATTCCGGGGGGAAGCCTCGCTACCGCTCATGTCGATCACAGGCTTCTCCATATCCTTACTATCATCGTCAGAATTGCTACATCCCAGCAAAAACAAGCCTATCAGGCTGCAAAACAAAATTTTCTTATTCATCATATTATTTTCATTTACATGGAGGAATAATTTTCCACGCTACCAAAAACTATTCCCGATTCATACCACATTATCATCGCCACCGATTGTTCCCACCAGAGCAAAACGGTTTCCAGGGCTTCGCCCCACCGGATTCAACCTTCCGGGCAGCCCCTTCACGGATTTCGGAGGATTGTCAGTTCAGAGGTAACCGCCTTCATTTGTCCCGACTGATCCGTAACGGAAAAATGCAAGTGATAATCACCCGCAGGAGCTTCTGCCGGAATATCGATATGCTCATGAAAATCCGCATTTTTCACCCCGATGTATTTCCCTTCGGTGTAAGACTTTTCAAGCCTGAAACCGTCCCCGTTTTCCGGATGTATCTCTATGTCTATCCGCCGGACGATTCCGTCGGCAACGATAGTACCTTCAAGATGCAAATCCTTTCCGGCAATCCCGGTTTTATTATTCCCATGCCCTATCTCCGTTAAGTTTATAATCGGTCCGGCAGGAGCATGATCGTCATCGTCGCTGCAAGCAGAAAACATCAACAGGCACAGACTGAAGAGGAATACAGTTCCCCATGTTAATTTTTTATTCATAGTTCAATAGTTTTAAGAGAATATTCCCTGTTATTCATTAAGTTTACAATATTAAAATTCAAATCCGATCATCATCGAGAAATTACGCCCCGGTTCAGGAACATCGATCAGGCGGTAATAGCTCGTATGATCGTAATACTTCTTATTCAATAGGTTTTGCCCCTGTAACCCGATTTTCAGGTGACAGCCTTTCCAGGCAAAAAACCTCCCCACCGACATATCGAAAGTCTGGTGTCCTTGGGTTTTATTTTCGGGCGGCACAATTTCGTTCTGGTCTCCGGTAATCTTATAAGCGAACGAGATAAAGCCGTCCGTACCCGACCAACGGGTGCGAGGCATATATTTCAAGCCGATCCGGGCAGACCACGGCGGCGAAAAAGGCAATGTATATCCTTTTTTGTCTCCGGACAGTTGTTCCGCATACAGATATTCTCCCTGAAGAACAGATTCAAAGTGCTGCGAAAACCTACAATTCACCCCGGCTTCAAACCCGTACCTGACCACCTTGCTTTGTGTATAGTAATACACCTGTAAACCTTCTTCATAATAGGCCGTGGGATTCAGGTATATATAGTTGGGAAAATAATTCAGATAAGGATCAACCTGAACACTCAGGAAATCATTGTCCCAGCCGATTCCGGCATCCACCTGATAGGACTCTTCCGGAGACAAACCCGGCTCACCTTTCTCATACCGGAATATATGGTAATTAACACCGTCCGATCCCAACTCTTTAGGGATAGGGGCACGGAACCCCTTACCGACGTTCATTTTCAGATTCCATAAGCCGGAGTGGTAGTTCATCCCGGCAGACCAGGTGAAACTGTTAAACGTGCGTCTTAAATCGGCAGACCGCTCTTTATACACCGAATCGGCACTTCCGGCAGGAGTTTTATACCAATCCCGATAACGGTGCAGATGCGTTTTGATTCGGTCGAAACGTATTCCGGCATTTAAAACGAAACGTTCCGAAATATAGTAACGGTCGAAAACATACCCACCGAATGATCCCGTTTCAAAATCAGGAATAATAAACCCCCATCCGGCACGTCGGTTATGTTGCAATTCAGCATTGATTCCGGCATTGATACGGTGTTTTTCAACTCCCGAATACTTTAACCCGACACTCCCCGTATAAGTGCTCTTATTGAATTTCCGTTCCAATGTATGGGGAGGCACAGGCATATACCCATGAGACACGGGCTCGGACAGCTCCTTTCGAAGATTATTCTGATAAGAAAAATTTCCTTCCCAACGCACAGGCCCGGACTGCCAGTTCGAGTTGTTCACAATCTTAAAATGATTCACCGAATGATAAGGCAAATCTATATCCCGGGAAGATTTATCGTAATCTATATCCGAAAGACGTACTTCAAGGCCATGCGCATCTGCAAAAAAACCACTTTTGGCATACACATTCGACAACTGAAAACCGGTCTGAAACCTGTCCGACCGATAACCGAGGGTAATACCGGCATCCTGTTCTTTACCCGCGGTGTTACGCAGGCGGCGGTCTTTCAGTTTAATATAGTATGAATAATATTGAATACTGTCCGTCGGCACTTTATAATCCGCGTAATCGACCAAAGTAAAATTCACCCTATAATAAAACTTATCCCTTTTCCCACCCAGCCGGGCAGAAAACCCGACAGACTCATTATTGCTACGGGCGAATAAATTGAGCCGCCCTTCCACAGGCCGTGCCGGAATATAATTATTACGCAAACTGACAACACCCCCGATCGCATCCGAGCCATATAACAAAGAGCCCGGACCTTTCACAATTTCAACATCGTCCACCGCAAACTGGTCTATTTCCAGGCCATGCTCTTCCCCCCATTGCTGTCCCTCGTGTTTAATCCCGTTCTCCGCTACCACCATCCGGTTAAAACCCAGTCCCCTGATAGCAGGTTTAGACTGTCCCGATCCGATACTCATAGCTTTAACTCCCGGTATCCCTTCCAGACTCTGCATCAAACTGCCTGAAAAGTTACCTTCAATGTAAGCCCTGTCCACATTCACGATGTTTTGGGAAGATTTTGTCTTTGACAATTTTTCGCCATCACCCTGCACGACCACTTCTTCCAATGTGATTTCAGGCTGTGACAGAACAAAAATTTGCTCCATGTTCCGGCGGACTTTTAAACTCCGGCTTTGAGTTTGATAGCCTACTGCACTGATCTGTATCTCAAGCTCCTCTTCCGGCAAAGCGGTAAATGAAAAAATTCCATTTTCATCACTTTGAAAAACTTTATGCCTATGGATGATATAAACAGTAGCGAATGCTATCGGTTCTTTGCTTTCATTCAAAATTTTTCCCGTAACCGTACACCGATCCTGGGCATAAGAATGAAAGACAAACAGATAAAATACAAATAATATAACGATTCCTTTCATTGTTTTCAGATTATTCCACATGGATTTCTACAAAAGCCACTGTTTACCAAACCCTTAGAATAAAACTCACAGCTACGGACAGTCCACACCACATCCGCACGGAATACGCCGGACGGCCTGTCCACACGAACAGGTATCACACGAACATGAACATAGCCGGAATCATTCTGGCCTACATAAACATTGGTAATTAAGAAAATGATGAGTGCTAAAAGGCGATAGCGCCCATAGCGAATGCACCGTTACACCAAAGGGGGCGCACGTAGAAAACTGAAAGGAATAGTGGAACAATATCCCTTTTCCTGATCATAAATAAATAACGGACAATACACTCCCGTCCATGCGGTACCGACACGGCAAAAGTCCGTTTCAACAAAAGAATAAAATGTAAACTGGCAAATAGGGCAAGAATTGCAGTCGTGGCCAGAATGATGCTCGTCCGTATGGGAACACGCCTCCTCACAGCAACCGTTTTGAAAGGCATGAACCGTCCGCGTTACTATCGGAAGCAGTAAAACCGCCGACAACAACCACGCAATAACGATCCTGTTTCTTTTATTCCCTTTCACCCCTTTATACCTAAAGATGAAACAAAGATATTATTTTTTTGGAAATGCACAGTACAGTAAACCGACAGCCATAATAAAAACCGAGGTGCTGTCCCCTTTTCAGGACAACACCTCAGTTACTTCGTATCGAACTCTACAATCCTTATCCAACCATCACCACCAAATAGCGGGTTTGTTTCCAGAAAGAGTTTTCATCTTTAATCTTCAACGTCAGAATCCCACCTTCTCCTTCTTCCAGAGTATAAGAATCGGCTGGATGAGCAGACAATATTTTTGCTTTCTTAGAATTCAACGGAATGGATTTTTGTTCACGAATATCGATATTCACAAAGTTAGCTTTTTGAGCCTGTGAAGACACGATAGGCGGACAGAATAACCCCTGACGGGAAATCACATCGGCTTCTTTCAATTCTTTCCGGGTTCCCACCAGATAGTTTGCCAAATGGATAGCCTGATCCTGCTTTGAGATCGTCTCCTTTTGTCCGGCCGTTTCCTTATTCAAAGCATCCACATTCTGATTCAAAGAAGTGATTTCTTCATTCTTAGCCACCAGCAACTGGTTTTTATCGGCCAATTCTTTCGTAATCTCGGCGATCTTTTGGTTTCTCGCATCCAATTCAGCGTTCAGGTTAGCGATCAACTTTTTAAACTCGGCAGACTGCGTTTTGTTTTTTCCTTCCAATTTAGCAATCTGTTCCTTATACGTTGCAATAGCATCGGAAATGGCAGCAACGTCACGTTTCAACTGCTCCAATTGTTTTTTGGATTTAGTGCCCGCTTTCTTTTCCTGATTAGCCTCCACGCTTAACAAATTTTCAGCCTCTCTCAACGATTGCATTCCGGCAGAAATATCATTCAATCCGGCGAAAACCTCGTCCATTTCAGTGGTCTGGGCTGTACAAACCACATTCAAAGAATCTACGCGTGCCTGTAAAGCCTTATATTTCTGTGATTTTTCCACACATCCTGTCAGGAAAAATACACATGCACCCACGATTAAAATAATACTCTTATTCATAACTTTATTGTTTTAATAAATTGTAATTTCATTTTCACGTTTTTTAAAGGCAATCCGTATACCAAAACCGCACACACCACATAAATATCTGATTACAAAATAATTACCATGAAAATAAAATTTTATTTAAATCGTGGAAAGTTGTGGAATATAATAGGAAAGCTGGGGAATAATTCCCCAGCTTTCCTATCATAAAGAATCATATAATCAATCCGTAAACCGGGGCAAGTTCCAAAATGTCTTTTCCCTTCCACCCTTTCACCGGGTTTGCTCCGGATTCTCTTTCAATTTATAGAGCACATAGTTATACACCTGCTCCATCTGCGGCGACAATCCTTTTTCACAGGCACGATCGTTTTCCATTAATCTACCGACCAACGCCACAGCCTGTTCCTTTAATTCTGCCGGAGCTTCGGCAAAAAAAGGCAACGTAAAAACAACATTCTGTTTCTGGATTTCCGTTAGGTTTTGTCCTTGTTCATTATAAACCTTCAGGTAATTTCCATACTGTTGATTACTCTTGAAATAGGCCAGTTGTAAAAGGGTTTCCAATCCCGCTTTCTGTCCCTTCGCTAATTTCATCTTTTTAATATCTTCCCCATAACCCTTGAACTGTGCCGGAGTCATTTTTTGAGCCCTTACCAGCGAATCCGACAACGCCTGTTCGTATACCACATACATTTTCCTTTCCGCTTCCTCTTTCCCCAATAAAGATTTAAAAGCCGAGGCCTGTGCCACCATCCGTTTCATTTGGGGCATATCCGCAGCGTCCACATAAGCGTCGAATAATTTCCAGTTGCCCGGAGAACAAATCGTTTTCACCTCCATATCTTTAAAATAATCTTCCGCCACCGCCCTCGCTTGCTCTGTTAAACGGGCTTTACGCAAAGCGCCTAAATATTCCGAAACACATTCACTATTTTTATCCCCTTCCTTATAGCGTTTTTCCAAAGCCGCCAGTGAATTTTCCGGACTGATTCCGGCTTTCAGCTTTTCAAGGAAAGAAGCAGCATCCGTCACTCCGGTCACACGACACACCTCATTCCTGTCCTTATCGATCACCAAAACGGTGGGATAAGCCGTAATCCCGTATTTCTCCGACAATTCCCGGCCTTCTCCCTTCTCCATATCCAGCTCGATATTGATAAAAGAAGCATTGCAAAAATCAGCCACCCCGCCCTGCTTAAAAATCTGCTCGGCCATAACCCGGCATCCCTCGCTCCAGGTGGTATAAGCATTCAAAAACACCATCTTATTCTCCATCCTCGCCTTGACAACAGCCTTCCTGAATTCAAGCGGTTCGAACCGGACAACCCGGCTCTGGGCTTCGGACACAATCGCCACGCATAGCCAGCATACGATAAAAAAATATCTCATACGGTTATCTTATTAATTTACACACCCAGCATTTATTCTGTTTTCAAACGCTCGTTGATCAAATCCCGGTATTCCCAATAAGCCTCTTCCAGCAACACCATCTTTTCCGCAAAAAAGGCATATATCTTGTCCCAGTCCTCCTCCCGGTACATATCAACCCCCGGAAGTTCGAAATAAATAGCACTCACGGGACGCTCTCCCACTCCGTAGTAATCCTCCTCCCACCGTAACTCTTCCCCGCAAGAGCTTGCCATCAATTTACGGTAAGACAGGAAAGTTTCATACACTTTATAACGTGTCAAAGCATTTTTATGGTCGATCTGGAACATCACCAGGGCTTTCCCGGAATCTGCATAAAACTTCAACTGCACCGACTTGATTTTTACCCCCGTCAATACCCATCTCCGGTCGATACGATGTTTGTAGCAATACCGCTTAAAACCACTCCAAAACTTTACCCGCAATTCTTTTGCCTCTTCCTTTGACCACATAATCCGCAAAATTTGAAAATCAAAATTAAAAATGATTATTTTTGCAAAGGTAGTAAATAATATTTTCGTTCCAGAGGATTTTTTTCACTGGGGGCTGCCTAATTTTAAATACAAAGCATTCCATGTTAGAGTTAAAATATGATGCCACACGGATCGAAGCCGGATGTGACGAAGCCGGCAGAGGATGCCTCGCCGGACCCGTTTTTGCAGCAGCAGTGATCTTGCCGGACGATTTCCGGAACGACCTGCTGAACGACTCCAAACAATTGTCCGAAAAGCAAAGAGACCGTTTACGGCCTGTCATAGAAAGCGAAGCGCTCGCCTGGGCCGTTGCCAGCGTGGACAATCACGAAATAGACGACATCAACATCCTGAACGCTTCCATTCTGGCCATGCACCGGGCACTCGACCAATTGGCGATACGTCCCCAGCACATCATCATCGACGGAAACCGCTTTAAAAAATACGGAGAAATCCCTCATCTATGCATTGTCAAAGGCGACGGCAAATATATGTCGATTGCAGCGGCTTCCGTTTTAGCCAAAACCCACCGGGACGAATACATGCACAGGTTGCATGAACAGTTCCCCGTATACAATTGGCAACAAAATAAAGGTTATCCCACTCAGGAACATCGAAACAAAATTAAAGAGTTTGGAATTACCGATTTTCATAGAAAAAGTTTTAATTTAGCAGATGCCCAGCTAAAATTGGATTTCGGGGTATAGAAAACAGGCGGCATGGCCTCTGTGCAGATTATTAATTTTTAAATAGAATTATGGCTTTTATCAACTCTCTCCTGACGATTTTCACACAAAAACGGCTCACTCAAATTGATTATTTTAAAGCCAATCCCATCAAAGTACAACGTGACACACTTCAGGCTCTGCTATCCAAAGCCGCGGCCACGGAATACGGTCAGAAATACAACTTCAACACCATCCTCACAGCCGAACAATACCGCGAAAGGCTTCCGATAGTGCATTACGAAGAGGTCAAAGAAATGATACTCCGGACAATGGCGGGAGAAAACAACATTCTCTGGCCGGAAGAAATCAAATGGTTTGCCAAATCTTCGGGCACAACCGATGCCAAAAGTAAATTCATCCCGGTAAGCCCTACCGTTTTGGAAGATTGCCATTTCCGGGGAGGCAAAGACGTGATTGCCGTATTCAACAAATTGAATCCCGAAGCACAGGTTTTCAGCGGGAAAACGCTGGCTCTGGGGGGAAGCAGCGAAGTCAGCAAAACCAACGACAATTGCCAGTGTGGTGACTTGTCGGCAATCCTGATCTCGAACACCCCTTTTTGGGCCAATATGATGAAAACGCCCGATTCTTCCATTATGCTCATGAGCAATTGGGAGGAAAAAATCGAAAAGATATGTGAAACCACCATTAAAGAAGATGTACGCTGCCTGGCAGGAGTGCCCTCCTGGTTCCTGACCGTCATCAATAAAATACTGGAACGTACGGGGAAAGAAAATCTCCACGAAGTGTGGCCGAACCTGGAACTGTTCATTCACGGAGGCATCAGCTTTACCCCTTACCGGGAGCAATACAAAAAACTATTGCCCGACCCCAAAATGAAATATCTGGAAACCTACAATGCTTCGGAAGGTTTCTTTGGTTTGCAGGACGACCCGGAAGACGAAGCCATGCTATTAATGCTCGACTACGGTATTTATTACGAATTTATACCGATGAGCGAAATCGGAAAATCAAAACCCAAAACCTTGTTATTGGAAGAAGTGAGCACAGACACGAATTATGCGATGGTCATCACCACTTCCGGCGGATTATGGCGTTATATGATAGGCGATACGATCAGCTTCACCTCGACCAAACCGTATAAATTCAAGATCACCGGAAGGACAAAGCTATTTATCAATGCTTTCGGGGAAGAACTGATCATCGACAATGCCACCCAGGCATTGAAATTCGCCTGTGAAAAAACAGGAGCGGACATATTTGAATTTACCGCAGCCCCGGTATTCATGGACGATAAGCACAAAGGAGCCCATGAATGGCTGATCGAATTTAAAAATGCGCCGGAAGACCTGGAAGTTTTTGCCGACCTTTTAGACCGGGAATTACAAAAACTCAATTCCGATTACGAAGCCAAACGGCTACTTTCCCTGGAACGCCTCCACATTCATGCGGCACGTCCCAATCTGTTCAACGACTGGCTGAAAGAAAAAGGGAAACTGGGAGGACAGCACAAAGTGCCCCGGCTGTGGAACGACCGTACCCATATCGAAGAGTTGTTAAAAATGAATTGATATACCGGGATTCAACACCTCGTTAAAAACAAAAAATCCGGGAAATTCCCGGATTTTTCAGATTTTATATTTCGATCAGGTCCCATATTCTTATTTGAAGAACAACAGTTCCCGATATTTCGGCAAAGGCCAAATCTCATCGTCCACAAGCAATTCCAGCTTATCGATATGATAACGGATTTGATCCAGGTAAGGCAGAACGGTCTGTGAATAAACTTCCGCACGCTTTACCTCATTCCCGATCGTATTATTAGCCACCTTGCGGGCTTCGGTCATCGCATCCACCAACGTGCGTATTTCCTTAATATGGGAAGAAATTTCCTTGATCGCTTTCAACTGCACTTCCCCCACTTCGGCATACACATCCGGCAAAATATCCTTCAATCCCTGTACATTGTTAATCAACGTGTTTTGATAAGTGATCGCCGTCGGAATAATGTGGTTTAACGCCAAATCACCCAATACCCGCGATTCTATCTGCAACTTTTTCAGGTAAATTTCATTCTTGATCTCAAAACGGGCTTCCAGTTCCCGTTCCGTGAATACCCCGTTATCCACAAACAACTTTTTAGCTTTCGGCGATAAATAAGCTTTTAACGCACCAATGCAATCATTATTCACCGACAAACCACGGCGTTCAGCTTCTTCACGCCATTCCTTGCTATAACCGTTCCCTTCAAAGCGGATTTTCTTACAGGCAATGATATATTTACGCAATACCTGAAAAATAGCCTCGTCTTTCTTAACCCCCTTATCGATCAAAGCATCCACTTCTTTCTTAAAGGCGATCAGCTGTTCGGCAACGGCCGTATTCAATACGATCATAGCTCCCCCGCAATTGGCAGACGAACCAACGGCACGGAATTCAAAGCGGTTACCTGTGAAAGCAAAAGGCGAAGTACGGTTGCGGTCGGTATTATCCCGCATGATTTCAGGTATTTTCCCGACATTCAATTTCAATTCGGTCTTTTCATCCGGACTCATTTTCTTACTGCTCACCTTCTCTTCGATCTCATCCAGAATCCCGTCCAGCTGCTGCCCCAGGAACACCGACATAATCACAGGCGGAGCCTCATCCCCGCCCAAACGGTGTTCATTGCCGAGCGACACGATGCACGCTTTGAACAAAGCCTCCTGTTCCAGCACGGCTTTCGTCGTAGCCACCAGGAACACCAGGAATTGCATATTGGATTTCGGATTTTTCCCCGGCGACAATAAATTCACCCCGGTATCGGTGAGTAACGACCAGTTATTATGCTTCCCGGAGCCGTTGATACCCTTATAAGGCTTCTCATGCAACAACACCCGGAATTTATGATGACGGGCCACCCGTTTCATCGTAGACATCAACAATTGGTTGTGATCCACGGCAAGGTTGGCTTCTTCGAAAATCGGGGCTAACTCAAACTGATTGGGAGCACATTCGTTATGGCGCGTTTTTGCAGGAATCCCCAAACGGTGGCATTCATACTCCAGTTCGTCCATAAAAGCGTTCACCCGTTCCGGGATAGCGCCGAAATAATGGTCTTCCAACTGCTGGTCCTTGGCTGCCGAATGCCCCATCAAAGTACGTCCGCACAATTTCAAATCGGGACGCGCATTGAACAACGCCTCATCCACCAAAAAGTATTCCTGTTCCCAACCTAAAGTAGCGGTCACTTTCCGCACATCTTTATCAAAATATTGGCATACCTCCACAGCTGCACGATCGACTAACGCCAACGCTTTCAGCATCGGGGTCTTATAGTCGAGGGCTTCTCCGGTATAGGCTACAAAAACCGTCGGGATACAAAGTGTATTATTGTTAATAAAAGCAGGCGATCCCGGATCCCAGGCCGTATATCCTCTGGCTTCAAATGTATTACGGATTCCGCCGTTAGGAAAACTGGAAGCGTCAGGCTCTTGCTGCACCAGCATCCGTCCGTCGAAAGACTCGATAATGCTCCCGTTTTTCTGCAAATCGATGAAACCGTCATGTTTCTCGGCAGTAGCACCGTTCAAAGGATGAAACCAGTGGGTGTAATGGGTTGCACCTTTTTCCACCGCCCAGGCTTTCATTGCCGCAGCCACCTGATCCGCCAGCCCCCGGTCGATCGCTCCACCTTCAGACATCACCTTTTCAAGTTTCTTAAAGGCTTCAATCGACAGGTATTGCCGCATTTTTTCGATAGTCAGTACATCGCACCCAAAAATCTCCGACACCCGGTAATGTTCCGATTTTTCCATCGGCTTACGGGTGGACAATTCCTCCAGTGCAGAAAATCTGATTTTTGCCATACTTTTATAATTGAAAATTAAAATTTCGAAACGCTCATCACAAAATCTAAGGGGCAAAATTAAAAAATAATATCCATTTTTTAATCCTACCCCTTATATTTTACAGCATATTTTCAAAAAACATGCATTCTTTCTAAACTATTGCCCGTTTTTTTCTTCCGGCTTTCCTGGCATCCTCAACATTTCAATTTTCCTTTCCTTCAAAAAACATTCCACACCACCCGCCCCACCGGATTTATCCTGTTCCCTTATAAACCGACTTCCCATTGGCAACAGTCCGGACTCCCACAAATACACCCACACAAAATACTCCACTTAATCTTTCAGGGAATAAACAGTTGTATTATAAGTCTCTTTTCTGGGATTTAATGCATACAAACGATGTGAACTTTCCTCGAAACAAATAACCGAAGCATAAGGAATCCGGAATTCCCTGACAGGATTTCCTTCCCAATCGAATACCAAAACGATCGATTCGTCCGGATTAATACCTTCTTCTACCTCGCTTTCCCGATTATATAGCACATACACGTATTGGGCACTACTGCAAACATCGGAAAAGAACTGTTCATCTTCCTGTGACGCCGTAACCTGCACAGGCTTTATCATTTCCTTATAAAACACGGTTTTATAAATCTTTCCGTCCCCGTCAATAAAATCGATCTGTGGGAAATTATAAAAAGCGGAAACCATTAACGGTTTAGAGGGATGCTTGGCGGAAATGCTCTGGGCTATGTTATGTGTATCAAAATTATCCGGAAATTTTAAAACAGGCTCAACGTTCCTGATCTCCCGCTTTTTCCAGTCAATCCACACATGTAAACATTCCTTATCGTCAGAAGTACCCATCAATAAACTGTCTCCGCAATAAAACAAATCGCGGAAAGAATTTCTGGTCAGCGCAACCAGCGGAAATTTTTCATCTATAACAATCGTATCTTTCAAGATGGTTTCATCCACATCTATTTTCATAAACTCCGATAAAGCCCTCTCCAATATCCACACTTTCAAATTTTCATTTTCCACGGTATATTGGGAAAAATACGAAGGAGCGATAAACTCGCCCGGTCCCCGGCCATTCATACATAATTCCCCTACTTTTTTAAATCCGTCCTTTGCAAACACAGCAAAATGATAATCTGTCCGGTGGGAACGGCAAAGCCAATATTTCCCGGCATCTTTTATATCCAAAATTCCCAATTCCGAATCAAAATAATCAACGGTATCACCCGTTAATCTTTCCGAAACCGGAAAATCGGTAACGATCACGGCATTTTGCGGCATCCTGTCGCATGCCGCCAAAAAATAAAATAGAAATAAAAGAATAAAATATTTCATCGTATTTTATCGATAAAACATGCTAAAACTTTTTCATTCATCCCTGCTAAACGGTTACAAATACCGAAATCCCTACACATTCCATAAAAATTTTAACACAAATCTCAAATTAATATCAGACAATTTAATAGAAACACTTACTTTGGTTTCCCTTGGGTTTCTCATCATATACTTTCTGGCAAGTACCGCAGTCATAATAAGTGTATCCCGCAGAAACTTTAGACTTAGAATAACATATACGATAATTACCACTACTTTGATCATTCCCAGCAAGAGCCTCTACATTTTCCAACAAGCACCTAAACTCACGACTTGTTTTATAATTCACCTGCAAAACAGAACAAACCAAAGCCAAAACCACTATGGCACAAAAGATTTTAGTTTTTTCATACTTATAAATTTAAATTAACAAACATCTTGCAAACATAATAAAATATTTTGAAATTATTTATTTGTAAAACATTTATATCATTTGCCTGTAAAGCCTAAGTCATTTCAACAAAATCATAAACAAAAGATGACCAGTTCCATGATAAAAAATTATAATTTGATTTTAAAGATACCATTCAACCAAACAGACTTTAAAACACAATCAGTTTAGCCCGGCAACAGTCCCGATCACCCCGAAAACAACCTTATATTACCAGTCTTATCGATTTTGGAACTATAAAACAATGTTTTGTCAGTCGGTATCTTTATCTTTGTATAGGATAAACTGCGCTCCGGCAAAACTCAAACAGTTTGTTTACAACCGGATCGAATGCTTATGAAAACTAAAGCCCCGATCACCGGAACAGTAATCCCCCTAAACAAAACACCGATGAAAAAAATAGCCGCCATACACGATTTATCGGGCTACGGAAGGGCATCCCTCACCGTCGCCATCCCCATCCTTTCTTATATGGGCTATCAGGTTTGCCCCCTTCCGACGGCAATTCTCTCGGCCCATAGCGAATACCGGAATTTCCGGAGTTTCGACCTTACCGACCAAATGCAAGGAATCATCGACCACTGGAAAGAATTGGATTTGCATTTCGATGCCCTGTATTCCGGCTATCTGGCTTCCATCCGGCAAATGGACATCGTTTCCCGTTTTTTTGAAGATTTCGGAAACCGGAAAAATTTTATCCTTGTCGATCCCGTATTGGGCGATCATAACCAATTATATCCGGGCATGAATCCCGAAATGATCCGAGGGATGCGGAAATTGTGCACAAAAGCCAAAGTAATCACCCCTAACCTGACCGAAGCAGCGTTCTTATTGGGAGAAACAGTCACCGCAGGCATAACCCGCAAAAAAACGGTGGAATGGTGTAAGCAACTGGCCGAAAACGGACCGGAATATGTAATTATCACCTCGGCACCGTCCGACAATAGCAGAAATGTAACGACCATTGCTTACAACCGGAACGACGGACGGACGTGGATCGTGGGGAGCGACTATGTGCCCGCTTCTTATCCGGGCACGGGCGATGCGTTCGCCAGTGTAATCACAGGCTGCCTGCTCGACGGCGACAGCCTGCCCGAAGCAGTAGACAGGGCGGTACATTTCATCAATATGGGAATCAAAGCCACCTTCGGCTATGAACATAACCCGCTCGACGGGATGAATCAGGAAAAAGTCTTATGCTACCTGAAAGAGCCCCTTCCATACTTTACGTACGAATTGTATGAATAACCCCTTAACGACCCAAGCCATTATTTCCGATCTGGACGGGACGATCCTGCCCCACGGGGGACAAATCAGCCCTCACACGGTGGAGATGCTCGAAAAAGCCGGACAGAAAGGGATATTACGGATCATCGCCACCGGACGCAATCTTTTTGCCGCCCGGAAAGTGATACCGGATACTTTGCCGATAGACTATTTGGTTTTTTCTTCCGGTGCCGGAATCATGCGCTGGAACGACAAAAAAATTATTTCCACCCACCAGCTTTCCCGGCAGGAAACCCGGGAACTGGCGGATTATCTTTGGAATTACAATATCAATTTCACAATCCAGCAAGAAATACCCAACAACCATCATTTTTATTACACCGACCTCTATCCCTTGCACGACGATTTCAGGCACCGGATAGAAACCTACCGGGAATTCGGGACTTGCATAGAAACCACCGGGGAGATCAAGACCGGAGCCACACAACTGATCATGATCCTCGACCCGGTGCAACTTCACTTACTGGAGCAGGTGCGCAGCGATTTAAAAAATTATTCCGTTATCCGGAGCACTTCCCCGGTAGACAACCGGGCGATATGGCTTGAAATATTTCCTTTAGGCGTTCACAAGGGATCGGCATGCACCTCTTTACTCCGGCAATTAAACATTTCTCCCGCAACCTGTGCCGGAATCGGGAACGACTATAATGATGTGGATTTTCTGGATATTTGCGGACAAGCCTATTTAGTGGCCAATGCCCCGCAACGCCTCAAACCCCATTACAAATCGGTCGCCTCCGACAAAGAAGAAGGCTTTACCGAATTTATGAGCCAATTATGTTGAGAGGGCACCCGGCAGCCATGATAAACCGTACGTTTTCTATACAGACATATATTTTATACTTGTATGCCATTCCCCGGCCAGCTCGCAAAGCCACCCGGAGAACAAAACGATAAAAGGTTGTAAATGAAAAACGTTATCGTTTTTTCTGTCCGGTAAAACACAAAACAATGAAAACAAAAATTCAGGGTAAAAAATATGAATCTGTCCTATTGGCGATTATTTCACTGATCGCAGGATTTTACATCGATGTTTACTATTCGTCTTTTATGCCGGACTTCGACATTGGTTTTAACGCAGCTTTCACCACATTGAGATGCTGGCTATTGATTCTGGTTTTGTGGGGCATTGAATTGGGGATATTCCGATTATTGAAAAAACAAATAACGAATCCCCGGAATCTCCGGTGGGCATCCGTTGCCGTGATGATCGCATACTGGCTGATCGTATGGGGATTTTGCCGCTATCAGTATATCGTAAAAGCGACACAGGACTGGAACGATATGATGAATAGAATATAGGTAAAAAGATCATTAAATAACCCAAAGGTGCGCCGCTGGAGTACCCTTGGGTTGTAATATTTTCGGTAAACGAACGAATTAAAGCACCTTCTTCTCTTTCAGCAGGCGTTCCATATCCTGTTGAAGTTTATGAGCCTCTTCTCCGGCACGGACGGCAAAATTTTCCGTTGTATCGGCAAAAATAATCCCTCTGGAAGAATTTACGATCAGGCCGCAATGAGAATTCATTCCGTATTCAGCCACCTCTTCAAGACTACCGCCCTGAGCGCCGACCCCCGGCACCAGCAAGAAGTGATCCGGCACGATTTTACGGATTCCCCCCAACATTTCGGCTTTCGTCGCGCCAACAACATACATCATATTGTCTTTATTCCCCCATTGCTGGGACACTTTCAACACCCGTTCATATAATTTCTCTCCCTTCTCTTCCATAAATTGGAAATCGAAAGCACCTTTATTGGAAGTCAAAGCCAGCAAAATCACCCATTTCCCTTCATATTTGATAAAAGGAGTCACGGAATCCTCACCCATATAAGGAGCCACGGTGATAGAATCGAAATTCAAAGTCTCCAGAAACGCCTTCGCATACATCTGTGAAGTATTTCCAATATCGCCCCGTTTGGCATCGGCAATCGTGAAAACCTCCGGATAATTCGTCCGGATATATTCCACTGTTTTCTCCAAACTTTTCCAGCCTTCCACTCCCCGGCTCTCATAAAATGCAATATTCGGTTTGTAAGCAATGGTATAAGCAGCCGTCGCATCGATAATGGCTTTATTAAACTCGTAAACCGGGTCTTCGGCCTTCAACAAATGCTGGGGAATTTTAGCTATATCCGAATCCAAACCCACACACAGGAAAGATTTCTTTTTCTTGATCTGTTCAAAAAGTGCTGTATAATTCATCTGCTCTATTTTTAATGAATAAATTCTTTTACATATACCGGGAATCACAAACCGCTTTCTTTCAATCGCTCGGTATTCTCTTCAATTTGCAGTTTTTCGATAATCTCGTCGATCTCCCCGTCCATCACGGCTGCCAGATTATACAAAGTGAAATTAATCCGGTGGTCGGTCACCCGTCCCTGCGGGAAATTATAGGTACGGATTTTTGCAGAACGGTCACCGGTAGAAACCATCGTCTTCCGTTTTGAAGCAATATCATCCATGTATTTTTGGTATTCAATCGCATAAATACGCGATCTCAGCTCTTTCATGGCCTTAGCCAAATTCTTGATCTGCGATTTCTCGTCCTGACAGGTCACAACGATTCCCGTGGGAATATGCGTCAAACGGATGGCCGAATAAGTGGTATTCACCGACTGTCCTCCCGGACCTGACGAGCAATAAGTATCCTTACGGATGTCGGCAGGATTCAATTGCACATCCACTTCCTCCGCCTCAGGCAGCACCGCTACGGTTGCCGCAGAGGTATGGATTCGTCCCTGCGTCTCGGTACTCGGCACACGCTGCACCCGGTGAACTCCCGATTCATATTTTAAAATCCCATACACCCCGTTTCCGGAAACATTCACTACAATTTCCTTATATCCTCCCGCAGTTCCTTCATTCGCGTTGGTCACTTCCATTTTCCATCCCCTGCGCTCACAAAATTTCGTATACATACGGAATAAATCCCCCGCAAACAGACAAGCCTCATCCCCGCCTGTCCCTCCCCGGATTTCCAGAATCACATTCTTGCTATCCTCCGGATCGGCAGGAACCAGCAGCATTTTTATATCCTGTTCCATCTGTGGCAACTTCTCCGTCAGTTCCTCGATTTCCATCCCGGCCATTTCTTTCAGCTCCTTATCTTCTTCTGTTTCCAAAATCTCGCGGGACTCTTCGAGGGTTTCCAAAGCCTGCTTATATTTATCGCCTGCCGCAGTAATCGCCTCCAAATCTTTATACTCTTTTGTCAGCCGCACATAACGTTCCATATCCTGAATCACTTCCGGATCTGTAATCAACTGCCCGATTTCCTTAAAACGGATATAAAATGTTTCCAGCTTCTCTAATAACGGATTATCCATCTGTTTCCTTTAATAATTTCATGGCACAACGTAAGCCGAATACCGGATCAAAACAGGTTTCAGCGATATACGTGGCGCAATTTTGTGCAAAAGTAATAAAAAGTAAGAGAGTGACAAAAGCCCCAAACCCTCCCGGCAACAACTTTCCGGCCTGCAACAAATCCCGGCGCACGGAACTATATGCCCACACCGACGGCATTACCGGAAATTCTTTCTATTCATCCCAATGTTCCCGGATATACCGCACCGTTTCAGGCAAAGGATAAAACCGGAAATCCGGATAAAGCGACAATATTTTATGACTGGAATAAAATGACCTGCCATGTGCTGTCCGGGCAGTTTCTTTCGTAAAAGCAGGCTTACGGCCTGTCAGCCGTCCGCCCCATGCCCACCACCCCCCAATATACGCTAC
>OBYR01000452.1_pt1 | contig 32815 bp, 27 predicted proteins | sample 1495491 | NCBI WGS metagenome assembly OBYR01 (sample SAMEA2580206, study PRJEB22360) | human gut metagenome | biome: human gut; feature: human-associated habitat; material: faeces | place: Denmark | collected 2008/2010 | reverse complement strand
TTTTTTCTTATCAGGATTATAGCCGCCGTACCCGGACTACGATTCAGAATGTGGAGACCGGGGAGAAGTGGCTTTCGCTGGAGGATGCTTCCCAGGATAAGACGGGGTATCAGGCGTGGATTGCCCGGGGAACGGCGGTGTGGAATATTTCGCCGAAGTTCAGCCTTCAGCCGGGGATCGAGTATCAGTGGAACCGGGGAGAAGGGGGACGTATTGAGGGGAGTCCGGTGGTTTCCGATCTTGCTTTTTTCCTTTCTGCGGAGTGGAAGCCGTGGGAGTGGATGAGCCTTCGTCCCGGCGCGAGGACTTTCCTGATGGCCGATTATGATGCGCCTGTGGCTGTGCCTTCGGTGCTGACGAAGTTTTCGCTGAATCCGCATATGGATGTGCGGTTGTCGTATGCTTACGGTTTCCGTTCGCCCACGTTGCAGGAGCTTTATTTTTCGTTCCACAATGCCAATCATAATATCGACGGGAATCCCGATTTGAAAGCGGAGTATTCCAATAATGTCACCGGGTCGTTTACGTGGCGCATCCTGCATGGCGATAAAATCCGCCTGACGACTACCCTGAGCGGTTTTTTCAATGATTTCAGGGACAGGATCAGTTTGGTGGAGGATGCGAGCGAGTCGAACCATCATTCCTATTATAATATTTCCCGCTATAAGACTACCGGGGCGACGTGGGAGAATAGCGTGGTGTGGAAGGGGTTGTCGGCGAATGTGAATGCTTCCCTGGTCGGGCGGTATAATCAGTATTCCAAGGAGGATCAGGATTTGCCTGCTTTCCGCTTTTCACCGGAGCTGAGTGCCAGTGTCAGTTATCATATCGCCAAGAGCGGCACGGATATTAGTTTCTTTTATAAGTTCACCGGAGAACGAAAGGAGTATTATTATAAGGAGACGACGGGTGCCGACGGGAAGAAGACCAGCAGTGTTTACCTGCGGGGGTTGAAGAGTTATCATAACGGCGATCTGACCGTTACGCAGAAGATTACCCGTTTCCTGAATCTGAATGCGGGGATTAAGAATATTTTCGGTTTGACTTCTATTTCTACGATTGCCGAGTCGCCGGACGATACCGTTTCGACGAGTTATCTGGGGTGCGGACGAAGCTGGTCGGTGGGGTTGAGCTGTTATCTGAATGGAAAGTTTTAGTTTAAAATCAATATGAATCAATTTAAATAATAACCATGAAAAAGTTTCTTTACTTATGTGTTTGTGTCGCTCTGTTGGGCGTGTGGTCTTGTAGCGATGACGATGATAATTTGAAAGTTCCCGATATTACGGTGAGTTTCGGCTCTACCGAAGTGGGGATGGAGGAGAATGCCACTGCGGATATTACCGTGAATTTGAGCCGTGCGGCTTCCGTGGCGCAGAGCGTGACGGTGGAGATGGAGGAGTCGCCGGATATTTTTGCCAGTGATCTTGTTACGGTGCCTGCCATGACGGATCATCAGGTGGTGGTGTCTGTTCCGGCAGGGGAAACTACGGGGACGATCAAGATTTCGAGAGCCGGGGGGAAGAAGCCGGAGGGATCGGTGAAGTTCGCTATTTCGTCGCTTTCGGAGACGGAAGGGTTTAAGATCGGCGATAAGAAAGAGCTGACTTTGTCGTTTAGCGCGATTCTTTCCGAGGGGAATACGATGATTTTGCAGGGGAAGACTTCCGAAAGCAATTATACCAATATGGTGTATGTGGATTTGAGTAATAGCAAGCAGACGCAGATTAACCGGAAGAGTTGGAATTTAGGTTTTTATTGCGGTGATGCTTTTACCGTGATTTTAAATTCTTCTTATGCTACGGTTGCGGCTCCGTCCGGAAAGACGGTGTTTTCAGAGGTGACGCTTGCCGATGCCGAAAGTGCGCCGAATTTGGCTGCCGGAGCTATGAGCGAGGAGTTCCAGGCTTCGTGGGTGGATGCTGTGGATGGTGATTTGACGAAGACGGCCTGGGGAACGATTGCTGCCAATGATGCCGATAATCAGGTGTTTTATGTGTTGTCGGAGGATAATAAGGTGACAGACCGGAATGAGTGGTATAAGGTGAAGGTTACCCGGAAGGGGGAGGGGTATTCGGTGCAGTTTAGTAAGGTGGGGGATGCCACTTCACAGACGGTGGAGATTGTTAAGGATGCCGCTTATAATTTTATCGGGCTTTCGCTGGCGAGCGGTGAGACGGTGGAGGCTCAGCCGGAAGGGAAGCGTTGGGATATTTTGTGGGCTTATGGGGCTGCCGAAACGGTGATGGCGAGCGGGCCTGTGACTTCTTTCTCGCAGGATGTGGTGTATTCTAATAGTGTGGGAGGCGTGGAAACGGCTTTGGTGATGGTGGATGAGAGTACAACTTATGCCGGTTTTAGTAAAGCCGACCTTTCCAAAGTTGAATTCCAAACGGTAGCGAATGTGATTGGTACGACGTGGCGGACTCCTGCCATGCCGGGCGTGACGAATGCCGGGGTGAAGAAGGATCGTTTCTTTGTGGTGAAGGATCCTTATGGAAATTATTATAAGTTGCGTTTTACGAAGTTCGGTACCGGGGATGACGGGACGGAACGTGGCAAACCGGAGATCGAGTATGCTTTGCTGAAATAGATGTGAAAGAGTAGTTGAGTGATGCTTTGGCTGGTGGTTTCGTGTGTGCGGAGCCGCCGGCCAATATATGTGAAATGGAAGCAGAAATAATAATCAATAGAAATCAATGAGTACAGTGAGAAATAGGAAGCTGGTTTTGTTGTTTGCCGCCCTTGTGCTGGTGGCTGGCGTGTGGCTGGCGTGGAGCAGGCTGGCATCAACGACCCGGATCGGGCTGGTGAATTTCCAGACTTTTCAGGCGAGTAGTTTTATTAAGTCGAATGCCGATCGGTTTATCGAGTTCGAGGATGTGCCGCTGGATGAGCTGGATCGGTTGTCGCGTTACGATTTTGTGCTGGGATTCGGCATGGGGATGCGGATTACCGCGGAGCAGCGGGCGCAGATTCAGCAGGCTGCGGACGGGGGTACTCCCGTTTTTATTTATGCCGCCACGAATCCTGAAAATGCTATTTGCAGTCTCGACAGTGTGCAGAAGGCCGGGGTGTCCGGATATATGCGGAACGGGAATAAAAGGAATTATCAGAGCATGGCGCGGTATATCCGCCAGTATGTGGACGGGAAGCGCTTTTTTGTGCATCCGGCGGATACGGTGGTGGAGAGTGCTTCGGACGTGCTTTATTATCTGGATGAAGAGCTGGCGTTTAAGACGGTGGCGGATTTCGAGGGGTATGTGCGGGAGCATGGTTTTTATCAGGAAGGAAAGCCCAGGGTGGCTATCGTGGGCGGTTTGAATGATCCGTTCAGCGGTAACCGGGAGAATATCGATAGCCTGATTGTGTCTTTACAGGGGGCGGGGCTGAATGTGTATCCGGTGTATTCTTACCGGAAGTTGCTGCCTTTCCTGAAGGAGATTCGTCCCGATGCCGTGATTCATTTTGCCCACGGGCGAATGGTGATGGGGCAGGCGGATGCGGCTGTGGATTGGCTGAAGGAACAGAATGTGCCGGTGTTTACGCCTCTTTCCATTTTGCAGACGGAGGAGGAGTGGGTGAATGACCCGATGGGGATGTTCGGCGGGTTTATGTCGCAGAGTATCGTTGTGCCGGAGTTGGACGGGGCGATTTACCCTTATGCGCTGAATGCGCAGGAGGTGGATGAGGATGGGGTGTTTGTGGTGAAGGCTATCCCGGACAGGCTGCGGAATTTTACGCAGATTGTGAGCAATTTTGTCCGCCTGAAACAGATGCGGAATGCCGATAAGAAGGTGGCGATTTATTATTTTAAGGGTGTGGGGCAGTCGTCCCTCACGGCGCAGGGGCTGGAGACCGTGCCTTCGCTTTACCATTTGCTGAAACGGTTGAAAGCGGAGGGTTACCGGGTGGATGGCCTGCCTGCTACGGAGCAGGAGTTCGGGCGGATGCTGATGGAGCAGGGGGCTGTGTTGAGCACTTATGCCGAGGGCGCTTTTGACGATTTTATGAAGAACGGACATCCGGCTTTGGTGGGGAAACAGGAGTATGAGGAGTGGGTGCGCCGGGCTTTGCCGGAGGCGCTTTATGCCGATGTGGTGAAGATTTACGGGGAAGCTCCGGGTGCTTATATGAGCGCGGTGAAGGACGGGGAGCCTTGTTTGGCCGTGGCCCGCATCCAGTTGGGGAATGTGGCTTTGCTGCCCCAGCCGATGGCTGCGGTGGGCGATGATGCTTTTTCCATTGTGCATGGAGCGAAAACCGCTCCCCCGCATACGTATATCGGTGCTTACCTTTGGGCGCAGTATGGTTTCGGCGCGGATGCGATGTTGCATTTTGGCACTCACGGCAGTTTGGAGTTTACACCCCAGAAGCAGGTGGCGTTGAGCAGTTATGATTGGCCCGACCGCCTGGTGGGGACTGTTCCTCATTTTTATTATTATACGATCGGGAATGTGGGCGAGAGTATGATGGCGAAACGCCGTTCTTATGCTACGACTATTTCTTACCTGACTCCGCCTTTTACGGAGAGTAAGACCCGCACGCAGTTTAAAGAGCTGGAGGATCAGATTCAGGCTTATTATAAGGCCGACGACGGGAAGAAGGCGGCGGCTTCGCTGGCGGTGAAGCGGGTGGCTTTGAAGATGGGGCTGCACCGTGACTTGCGGCTGGATAGCGTTCCGGCGAATCCTTATTCCGAGGAGGAAGTGGCCCGTATCGAGAATTTTGCCGAGGAGATTGCCAATGAGAAGATGACGGGGCAGCTTTATACAACGGGTGTGCCTTATTCGCCGGAGAAGATTCGTTCTTCGGTGCTGGCGATGAGTGCTGACCCGATTGCTTATAGTGTGGCAGCCCTCGACCGGGAGAGCGGGAAGGTGACGGACGAGCAGTTGAAGAGTAAGGTGTTTTTCACCCGGCGTTATTTGAATCCGGCGAAGGTGTTGGTGAACGGGGTGCTGGACGGCAGGCCTGTGACCGATGAGCTGGTGTGCCGGGTGGCGGGGATTACGCCGGAGAAGCTGGCGGAAGCTGCGGCTATTATGGCTCCCCCGAAAAGGAGTATGATGGGGATGGGTAAGGCTGCTCCCGTGACTTATACGGCGGCGCAGAAGCGTGAGGCGGCGGCTATCACCGAGGTACAGCGTACGATTAATAATATTACGGGTTACCGGAAGGCCTTGGAAGAAAGTCCGGAATTGGAAATGAAGTCGGTGCTGAATGCGTTGGCCGGCGGGTATGTGGCCCCCTCTTCGGGCGGCGATGCCGTGGCCAATCCGTTGGCTGTGCCTACGGGACGTAACCTGTATTCGATCAATGCGGAGGCTACGCCTTCCGCCATTGCGTGGGAGAAGGGGATGGAGCTGGCGAACCGTACGCTGGAACAGTATAAGAAGACGCATGGGGATTACCCCCGCAAGGTGAGTTATACGTTTTGGAGCAGCGAGTTTGTGGAGAGCGAGGGGGCGACTATCGCCCAGGTGCTTTATATGCTGGGGGTGGAGCCTGTGCGTGATCCTTACGGGCGGGTGAGTGACCTGCGGCTGATTCCTTCGGAAACGCTGGGCCGTCCGCGTGTGGATGTGGTGGTGCAGACTTCCGGGCAGTTCCGTGATTTGGCGGCTTCGCGCCTGGCGTTGATTTCGCGAGCCGTGGAGATGGCGGCGGCTTCGTCCGGCGATCGGTTCGGCAACCGGGTGGCCGAGAGTACGGTGGAAACGGAACGGTTGCTGGTGGAGCAGGGGGTTTCGCCGAAAGAGGCCCGCGACCTGTCTACCCAGCGGGTGTTCGGCGGGGTGAACGGGATGTATGGCACGGGTATTCAGGATATGATTACCAGTGGTGACCGTTGGGAGAATGAGCAGGAGATTGCCGATACGTATATTAATAATATGGGGGCTGTGTATGGCAGCGATAAGAATTGGGGAGATGTGAATGCGGGGTTGTTGCGTGCGGTGCTGCATAATACGGATGCGGTTGTCCAGCCCCGCCAGAGCAATACCTGGGGGGCGTTGAGCCTCGACCATGTGTATGAGTTTATGGGGGGGATGAACCTGGCTGTGCGGAATGTGACGGGGAAGGACCCGGATGCTTATTTTGCCGATTACCGGAATCGGAACCGGGTGAAGATGCAGGAGTTGAAAGAGGCTATCGGGGTGGAGTCGCGTTCTACGATTTTTAATCCCGAATATATTAAGGAGGTGATGAAGGGAGGGGCTTCCAGCGCTTCACAGATCACGGAGGTGGTGACGAACACTTATGGGTGGAATGTCACGAAGCCGGACGTGGTGGATCAGGAGATGTGGAATAAGATTTACGATGTGTATGTGAAGGATGCTTACCAGCTGGGAACGGAGCAGTTTTTCAAGGCTCAAAATCCCGCCGCTTTGCAGGAGATTACTGCGGTGATGCTGGAAACCGCCCGGAAAGGGATGTGGAAGGCTTCGGAGGAGCAGTTGGGCGAGCTTGCCCGGTTGCACACCGATTTGGTGAAAGAGTTCGGCTCTACGGGAAGCGGTTTTTCGGGTGGCAATGCGAAGTTGCAGGATTTCATCGCCCGGAAAGTGAGTCCGGAGAATGCGGCGGCTTACCAGCAACGGGTGAAGGAGATGAAGACTGCCGGGACGGTGGCGGACCGGAAAGGGATGGTGTTGAAGAAGGATGAGGTGGCGCAGGTGTCCCGGGGCGAGAAAAATTCCCTGAACGGGGTGTGGATTGCCGGGGGCGTTTTCGCGTTGTTCGTTCTTTTGCTGCTGGTGCTGAAGAGGAAGAGAAAAAATAGTTGATGCGGATGAATGAAAAGTTATGGAGTTAATCATTAGTATATTAATGCTGTTCATCGTGATGAACTGCGTCCTGAAAGTCAGTTTCTGGAAGTGGTGGCAGGCGGCGTTGTTCGGTGTGGTGTGCGGCGTATTCGTTGCAGCCACTTACCCGTATGCCATTCTTCAATCGAAAACCCAGATTGCCGATTACCTCGGTCATACGGTGGCGTTGCAGGATATGGCGGTGGTGATCACGATTGAATCGGTGATCTGTTTTGCCTATTGCGTGGCTGTCCTCCGGGGATGGTTCGGACAACGGGAGAAGTGGTGGGTGAAGCCTTTGAAGTGGTATCCCAGCCTGCTGGTTTTTCCGGTGTTGTTCTATTTGCAGACGGAACTGATTTTCAGCTTTTCCGGGGTGTCGTTCACGGCGCTGTCTTACGGCCTTGCCGTTGCTGTGGTGGTTTTGCTCCCGTTGCTGTGTGCTTTTTTCAGGTATTTGTTGCCTGAGAAAGATTTGCGGCTGGAGGTGCATTTTCTGGTGAGCCTGTTTGTGTGCATCATCGGATTGCTGACAACGGTGAACGGGAATGTGACCTATCAGGCGGTGGAAGAGCCGACGAACTGGAAAGCATTGGCCGTGTCGTTCGGGTTGTTCCTGATCCTTTTCCTGATCGGCATGATATGGAATAAATTGAAATGGATTGTCCTGCAAAAGCGAGGCGAACGCAGGAAGTTGAGTGTAAATGATAAATAATTTTTAAGATGGAAACTATTTCACAAGTTCTTTTTTGGGTGGCGAACAGTCTGCTTATTCCCGATATTATCCTGTTGCTGTTGTTGTTTATTCGTTCTTTGCTGCTGATTGGCGGGGTGTATAATCAGTATATGACGAAGCGGAAGAATGATAAGCAGTTGAATGTGCTGATTAAGGAGCTGACTCCCGAAACGATAGACGGGTTGAAAGCGGCTTTGCCGGCTAAGGATAATTCTCTGTATATCCGTTATTTGCGCGACCTGCTGACCACTCCGCCCAGCGAGGCATATTCCGATTATCTGATTACGAATTTTGAAAATGATGCGGAGAAGGATGTCATTTTATCCAAACTGCTTTCCAAAATGGGGCCTGTGCTGGGGCTGATCGGTACGCTGATCGCCATGAGCCCCGCCCTTGTGGGGTTGTCAACGGGCGACATTGCCGGGATGGCCTATAATATGCAGGTGGTGTTTGCGACGACTGTCGTGGGGTTGGTGGTGAGCGCCGTGGGATTGGTGACGTTGCAGTTTAAGCAGCGCTGGTATGCCAAGGATGTGAATAATCTGGATTATGTGTCCAGAAAGTTAATGGAAAAAAACGCAAGGTTATGAGGCAGTCCAGACGAGTGAGCAAATTTTCCGTTCAGGAGGATTCCGACCCGCTGAGCGTGGTGGTGAATCTGTTCGATGTGGCGATGGTGTTTGCCGTTGCCCTGATGGTGGCGATGGTGATGCACATGAATATGACGGAGGTCTTTACGCAGGAGGATTTCACGGTGGTGAAGAATCCCGGTAAGGACAACATGGAGATTATTATGAAAGAAGGGAATAAGATTAATAAGTATACCCCTTCCCAGGAACAGAGTTCCGGCTCGAAAGGGAAGCGGGTGGGCGTGGCCTATGAATTGGAGAACGGGGAGATTATTTATGTTCCGGAATAGCAGGTTGCGGACAGTTGTTTCAGCGATTATTATAATGAATGAGATATGAAGGTTATTACTACGTTTATTTTATGGATGCTGGTTGCCGGAGCGGTGGCCGCACAGGACAAGAAGGCTTACACGCTGCTGGATGCGAAGGGGAAAGAGGTGCGATACAGCGATATGATGAAGAAGCTGGGGGAGCAGGATGTGGTGTTTTTCGGGGAGATACATAATTGCCCTATCGCCCATTGGATGGAATATGAGGTTGTCAGGGATCTCTACGACAGGCACAAAGAGCAGTTGATGATCGGGGCGGAAATGTTTGAGGCGGATAACCAGCTGGTGTTGGATGAGTATCTCGGCGGGGTGATTTCTGCCGACCGCTTTAGGAATGAATTGAAAATGTGGCCGAATTACGCTACGGATTATGCAAAGGTGGTGGAGTTTGCCAAAAAGAACGGTATTCCGTTTGTGGCGACCAATGTGCCGCGCCGATATGCCAATATTGTTTCGAAGGGAGGTTTCGCCGTGCTGGATTCCCTTTCCGATGAAGCCCGCAAATATATAGCCCCGCTGCCTATCCCGTATGTGCCGAACAAGCGGGTGGACGACTATTTCAGTTCCATGAAGATGCCGGGCATGAAGGCGGATACCACCGGAAACCTTTCCCGCTCGCAGGCGGTGAAGGATGCCACGATGGGGTGGTTTATCGCCCAAAACCTGAAATCATCGAAGCTGGTGCACCTGAACGGTAGTTTTCATTCGGACGCTAAGCAGGGGATTATCACTTACCTGAATCAATACCGTCCCGGCCTGAAAATTGCAACTATCACGGTGGTGCGGCAGGAGCAGGTGGAACGGTTGGATCAGGAGAATGAAGGGCTTGCCGATTTTTATATCTGTGTGCCAAAGGATATGACGAAGACTTTTTGAATGTTCAATGCAGAGATAGGTTTTTAAACATGATTCGATGGGGGTATCCTGTGAAGGATGCCCGAAAAGCGCCGACCGGAATGTTGATTTTTCCGGTCGGTATTTTTATGGTGTATTGTGGGCTGTATAAAGGGTTTGTTGGTATGGGAAGTGTGGGGCGGGGTGTCACGGTTTTGGACGCAGGTGGAAAGAGTGATGACCGGGGGGATCCGAAGGAACAGGAGGGGAAAAGGCGATGAGGCAGGGGTTTTTGCTTGCAGTTTTCGTTTTTTCAGGTAAATACAATTGAAGGTTTAGATATTGCATGTGGTTTGTTTTTTAAAATATGTAAAATAATAATGATATTTAACTATTTTTGTTATATTTGTTGGATGAAATATAAAAATATGATAAATAATGTAAGCGTGGCTTTTGTGAAGCTGTTGGCTTTGGGAGTCGTTTTGAGCATGCAGGGGTGTAGTGACCGCCTTTGCGGGGATTCTTCCCTGAAACCGGACGGAGATAGAGGGAGCGATGTGGCCGGAATGAGGAGTTATTTTGAAAGTGAAGGGCTTGCTGTGTTTCCGCTTGGGTTTTCAGCCGATGGCGTGCTGTCGCGTAGCGTCACGCCGGAGCAGAGTTTAGAGGTGTTGTGGGGGAAGGCCGTACAGGTGAATACTGTGCCGCAGGTGATTGAAATCCCCCTGGCAAAGCCTGTCTGCGTTTCACAGCAAGGAAGGACAGGTAAGAGTTTTCTGGTCGTGCAGAAAGAAAGAGAGGGGGATTATTTTTGCTTTGTGCGGACTGCTATCCCGCTGACTGCCGGAGTGGTGGGGGCGGGATGGGACGAACTGGTGCTGCTTTCCACCCTATCGGGGGTATATAGTAATGCTTATTTGCTGACCGCCGGGGGGGAACACCGTTCTGTGGGCATGAAATTGCAGGACGGGACGGTTATCAGCAGCCGTGCGGGAGGCGAGCCGGATACAGCCGGAACGGTGGCGAATCCTCTTCCGGTGCCTGTCGATCCGGAGCCGCCTGTTCCAACGGATACGACCGTGATAGCGGTTCCGCCAACGACTCATCCGATCAACCCGATTGACCCGACAACTCCGACAGAGCCATCGACGATGCTCCCAACCACTCCGACTGTGGTGGGGGACTCTATCATTGTGACGATAACCACCCCTACGGGTGTTGCCGATTTTTTGATCTGCAGCCTGTGCCACAGTTATCCGTGCCTGTGTCCTGACCTGCCGGAAGCCGAAGAAACGCCCCAGGAAACGCATCGTTGTCCTTATTGCGGCTCAACGACCTGCCTGATGAAATTATACTTGTGTAGCAACTGTCGTAAATTTCATTGTGATACCCGGTGTACCCAAAGTTGTATCCTTTGCAAACAATCGTATTGTTCGTGCTGTAAAAACTGTGTGAGTAAGGTTTGTGAATGTAAAGGGAAATTATGCAAGCATAATTTGTGCGATCCCTGTGAGGCTTCGTTGAATGCGGAGTATTGCCCGACGTGTGAGGGCAGGTGTAAATGCCTGGAAAAAGGGCATTGTTTCCACACGCTGCCCTGTAAATATTTCAATCCGCGCTATTGTGAGGTTTGCCGGGGAACTTGCGGTTGTCTGGTGGGTGGACATTGCGCGCATACTCCCAAATGTGAGGGGTTTGTGTTGAAATAGGAGTCACCGGAGTCCGCAAAGGGAAGCCGTTCCGGGATACCGGGCGGCTTTTTTGATTGTCTGGAGGGAGGTGGCGGGAATGCCGTGAAAGGCAGAGCCAGCCTTAAAAAAAATAATTGAACTTTTGTTTGTTTATGTTTATCCGTTTGTTACTTTTATGCTGGTCGTGAGTGTGGTGGATGGAGGGGGTGGTGGACTGTTTGAGGTAAAGGCAATGATCGAAAAAAGTAGCCCCTATTCCGGGAGCAGAAAATCCCACATTAAAGTGTAAGAGTCTGGGAGTAAGTGGATGACAGTGGTCTCCGGCATCAGTTTTTGTCAGGGAAGCGGGGGGGAGTACACCAGAAAAATTATGATTATTTGTATGATTTCTTAGAAAATAGAGTTCTTCGTTAATGATGCCGATGTATGAATATGCGCATGAAATCCAGCGGACGCCTCCGGTCGTCCGGCAGTATCGCCCGTAGTATTTCCGGACGTGCTAAAACCCGGAAAATCGAGGATAACCGTCCTTTGTCGGAGGCTTATCGTGTGTTGCAGCAGAAAATGGGGGATTGCCCTCCTTCCCCTGTGTTTTCCTGCGTGCCGGGATACGGAGGTGAGCGGACTTCTCCGCACTCTTCGGTGGCCCAGGGGGAGGGGGTGGTGCAGAGGAAGATTGAGGTGAAGGGGATGGAGGCTACTGCTATTGAGGGTGCTGTTGAAAAGTTCATTTTACGTTTTCCTGAAGAGCAGCGGAAGGCTTTGCAAAATATCTATGACGATTTGAAAAAAAATGAAATAGAACATTCTTTTAATTCAACAGAACAGTTATTTTGGGAAATCTTACAAGGATTGGAGGAGTCAAAATCTGCTGAAGTGGAAGATGAGGGGCAACCATATCTGAATGAAGCTCCTGGCATTAATCCTGACCTGAACTATATACCGGAAACTGAAACACACGTAGGCTTTGAAATAGAATTGGGGAAGGATTATTTTTTCCCTTCAGATAGTTATGATGAGATTGATAAGCTTACTAATAAAACGTTAGCTGTTTTTTACATAGATGAGGGTTTTATAAAAGAACTGAAAGCTAAGTCTCTTGATGAAAAGAGAGAAAGAGCAAGCTTGAAAAAATTAGCGATGTCCAATCATTTACTCGAAATGTTGATAGACGATGTTAGTTTGGAAGGAAAAGAAGGAAAAAAAAAGGTAAAGGCACAGGTTGAATTCCGTACCACCCCGCTGGCGTTTGGATGTATAGGTCTTTGGTTAAAGAATGTTATATTGGCAGCAATCAGGGAATTTTCTGTGACTATTTTAGCCCGTGGGGGGATGGTCATGAATACGACTTGTGGATGTTGGGAATCGCGAGGACAGTTCACATATTTTCCTGAAGGAGGAGAAAAAAAGATGGAGCTTCCGAAGAATCTTGTACAACATGCTACTTTGTCTATTGAACTTGAAGCCTTTGCTAAACTTGCAAAATCAGGTGTTATTGGCCGTGAATACCAGAAGAAATTAGTACCTTATCTGGAGGGCTGTGAGAGCAGACAGGAGATTGTTGATCGATTTTTTGTTTTTCTGCGTCGTAGCCAAGATAAGTTTAAAAATGGGGTGTATATTGATGCGACTACTGGAGGACGTAATAAAGCAGGAAGTAGGAAAAACTTTAGTAAGACAGAACAGGGGGATTACACACAACACGGAATTTGCTTTAAATCGCCATTGGAAGCGTTGTTTGCTGCTGACCGAAGTCTGAAAATAAAGGAAGAATATGGAAATAATATAGCAAAAAAGGTGAAGTATGGGGATATAAAGGGAGATAATTATGAATTTTCTTTATTGCCAATAAAGAGTGTTGTTAAAAATCTTCTCCGGAATCGAAAGTTTCCAAAGATGCAAGGTGAAGGAGGAATAGGGTATCGTGTTGTTGGAGAAAAGTTACAGCCTTTATTGCTCGATTCAATGTCAGGAATGCCTCGTATGCTTGTAGAGCACCGAGAAGGAGCTTTGGTTAAAGCTATGAATGAGGCTCTTGCTGGAACTAAAACTAATTTTAAAAATATAACTGCAGCTGCTAAAGCCATGGATGATGCACGAAAAGAGTTGATCCTGGATTCTTTTGTTAGGGAGTTTCCAAGGAGAGAAAAGCCTACGCCTACATTGATAAAAATACTTAAGGATTTTGAGATTCCGATTGATTTAAAAAGAGAAGAAGATATGAGGATGTTTGAGAAGAGTAACAGGGAAATTTTTGAAAAACAGGAACGGCCGGATGAGGATGAAAAGGAAGAAGAAAAAGGAAAGGATACTGATAATCCTGGCTATATTCAACAGGCAGAGGAATCATTTAGAAAGTTGGAAGAGCAAGAGAGGTTAAAAAGAATGGCAGATTTAGATTGACATTGTATGGTTGTGCTTTATTCTGTAGAGAGTATTTGTGTGTGCCCGGCTTCTATTTAGGCCGGGTTGGTTAGTTTTGCCGATGAAATATCCAAAAAGCAAAGAGAGTGTGTTTCTGGCTTGGAGGAGAGGTTGGGGGACTTTGTGGGGAAGACAATTGTTCTTCTTTTTTGGGGGTGTTGGAACTGAATGACTGTTTCTATTTTTTATATTTCGGGTAATTTTATTGAACTACTGTAACAATATTTTATTATATTTGATAAACTAAATATAATATTATGAAAAATAACATGATCCTGATTTTTGTAAAGCTGTTAGCTTTCGGAGTCGTTTTAGGTCTACAAGGTTGTAATGACCGCCTTTATGAGGATTCTTCCCGGAAAGCGGACGGAACCGAGGGGTGTGATGTGGCCGGATTGAGGAGTTATTTTGAACGGGAGGAGCTTGCTGTGTTCCCGCTTGAGTTTTCGGCAAGCGGTGTGCTGTCGCGTAGTGTGGCGACGGAGCAGAGTGTGGATGTGTTGTGGGATAAAGCGGTGAGGGTGAACGGTGTTTCCCGGGTGATGGAGATCCCGCTGGAAAAGCCGATTTGCACTTCCCTGCAAGGAGCGGTGGCCAAGAGCTATTTGGTGATGCAGCAGGAGGGGGACGGTGGTTATTTTTGTTTTGTGCGAACGGCTATTCCGGTGGACGGGAAAGTTACGGGGGCAAAGCAGAATGAACTGGTTTTGCTGTCTACGCTGGCCGGGGTGTTTAGCAATGCTTATCTGGAAACTGCCGGAGGGGAACACCGTTCTGTGGGCATGAGGCTGCCCGGTGGGGCGATGATCCGCAGTCGTGCCGGAGTGGATACGACCGGAGTGCTGACGGCTACTCCGGTGCGGACGGACACGGTGCTTGTTCCCATACCACCTGTTTCGACGCCGGTAGATTCGTCGGCTGTTCCACCGACGGAATCGACCACCACCCCGGTAGGACCGACGACGGAGCCATCGACCACTACTCCGCCGGATATCTCCGGCCCCATTATCATAACTGTATCGACTCCGCTGGGGGTGGCAGATTTCCTGATTTGCAGTTCGTGTATGAGGTATCCCTGCAAATGTTGGGAGGAAAAGCCTACGACGACGCAACCGGGACAAAATCCGCAGGAAGAAGGGTTGCCTTGCTCTTATTGCGGTTCGACAAAGTGCGCCGGAAAATTGTACTGGTGTAAAAAATGTCGTCATTTTCAATGTAATGGTTGTGTAGGTAACTGTGTTCTTTGTAAGCAGTCATCTTGTATTTGCTGTAAGCATTGTGAGAGTATAACTTGCAGGTGTGAAGGAAAATTGTGTACTCATGCTTTAACCGATCCCTGTGCGAAATCGTTGAATTCAGAATATTGTTCGATCTGTAAGGACAGATGTAAATGTTTGGAGAAAAAGGGATGTTATCATTTGATACCCTGTAAGTATTTTAATCCTCGTTATTGTTCGATATGTGATAGTTATTGTCATTGTCTGGAATTACGGCGTTGTACTCATCAGGTGAAGTGTGAAGGTTTTGGGAAGGATGGAAACTTAGATTTTACGCATTGAAAATGTTTAAAGAAAAGTCGTTTTGGGGATAAGAATGGCTTTTTACTTTTTAATAAAATTGAACGATGTGATAAGTGCTATTATTCGATGCCTTGTAAATGTTTTAATTCCAGTTATTGCAAGTTATGCGATGGCTATTGCATTTGCCTGGGACGGGGGATGTGTACGCATAATCCGTTGTGTGAGGGGGTTGCTAAGAAATAAGATGTGCTGGCTGAAAGTAACGCGGATGCTTTAAAAAGAAAACCATTCCCATTCCGGGGGTGGCTTTCTTTTTTTGGTTGAAGGAGCGACCGTTTTGTTTTAGACAGGCTGTTGCTTTTCGATGCAGTGTGTTTTGGGGTGGGGATGTTTTGCTGCAAATAGGGGAATTTTCTCTTTTCCTGTTTATTTTTAAAAAAATATTTGGTGTTTCTATTTTAGTCTATATATTTGTGCTAACAAAATTGTTAGATAAATTTGTTAGACAAAAATGTTAATACAAAAACAAGAAGATATGGAGGAATCGGTACAGACGAAGGAACAGGCGATTTTGGCGGCAGCGGAGAGGGAGTTTTTGACGAAGGGGTTCGATGGGGCGCGGACGACTTCGATAGCGAAGGCTGCCGGGGTGACGCATGCTATGCTGCATTATTATTTCCGCACGAAGGAGAATATTTTCGAACGGATTCTCGATGAGAAGATGCGCCTGATGGGTGAGTCGGTGACCACAGCATTCGGTTTGCCGGGATTGCCTCTGGAGGAACGGTTGAAGGAGGGGATTTGCCGCCATTTCGATTTTCTGGCGGTTAATCCGGACTTGCCGCGCTTTATTGTGAATGAAGTTACTACAAAACCGGAGCGGTATGAAATGGTGCGGCAGCGTATCCAGCCTGTGGTGACGATGCTGGTGGGGACTACCCAGCGGGAGCTGGACGAGGCCGCCCGGCGGGGAGAGATGGTGGCGATGGATGTGAGGCATTTGATGCTGGATATTTTGTCGCTGAATGTTTTTTCGTTTATCGCTTATCCGATTGTCCTGCCCCTGATCGGGGATCTGGCGACCGACCGTGAGGCGTTTTTCGAACAGCGGAAGCAGGAGAATGTGGAAGTGATTATGCGACGTTTGAAAAATTTTAAATAAGGAGGTTCCTGTATGTCTGAATTTTGGGGGAGGAAAGTGTGACGGGTGGGATACTTGTGTGACATTAAAAGAAAAATTATAATCCTATGAAACGAGTTGTTATTTTGTGTTGTTGCCTGTTGTTGATGATTCCCGTTTATGCCGGGCTGACGCTGGAGGAGTGTCGTCGGCTGGCGCGGGAACATTATCCTGAAATCCGGCAGTATGACCTGATCCGGCAAACGGCGGAGTTTACGGTGGCGAATGCCCGGCGGGCTTACCTACCACAGTTTTCCCTGTCGGCCCAGGCTACGTGGCAGACGGATGTGCCGGATTTTCCCGATCCGTTGAAACGGATGCTGGAGCAGCAGGGGGTAGATTTGCCGGGGTTGAAGAAAGGGCAGTATAAGGCGGCGGCAGACCTGAACCAAACGATTTGGGACGGGGGAAAAAGCCGTGCCGACCGCCGGGTGGCAGAGGCGGAGGAAGCGGAGGCCGGACGTTCGACGGATGTAGACCTGTATGCCCTCGATGCCCGGGTGGATGAATTGTATTTCGGCGTGTTGCTGTTGAATGAGCAGATTGCGCAAACACAGCTTACGCTGGAATTGTTACGCAGTAATCTCGATAAAGTGCAGGCTTTGCAGAAAAACGGGGTGGCAACGCGGAGCGATGCCGACGCTGTGGAAGCGGAGTTGCTGTCGGTGAAACAGCAGTTGGGGCAAGCGGAAGCGGCACGGGGGAGCTACCGCCGGATGCTGTCGGTTTTTATCGGTCGGGAATTGGGAAGCGAGGAACTGGTGCGTCCGGAAGTTGTGGCTGTCCCTGTGGCGGTGGAATCTGCCCGTCCGGAATTGTCGCTGTTCGATGCCCGGGTGGGAAAGCTGACTGCTCAGGAGCTGTTGGTGAAAGCGGCGGTACGTCCGCAATTCGGTGCGTTTGCGCAGGGCTATTTCGGGTATCCGGGATTTAATTTCCTGGCGGATATGATGACGGGCGACGGATCGTGGAATGCACAGGTGGGAGTGAGGATGCAATGGCATTTCGGCGGGTATTATACGAAGCGCAATTCGTTGCGGAAAATCCGTACCGCGCAGGAGCAGGTGGAAGTGCAGCGTGATATATTCCTGTTTAATAACCGTTTGCAGGCTACTCAGGAGGAGGGAGAGATTGCCCGTTTGCGAAAAGCAATTGCCGATGACGACCGCATTGTGGAGTTGCGCCGTTCGGTGAGGCAGGCCGCCGAATCGCAGTTGAACAACGGGGTGATCGATACGGACGGATTGTTGCGTAAGATTACGGAGGAAAATGTAGCGGCCATTGCCCGTAGTGCCCGGGAAATCGAGTTGTTGAAAACGATTTATGAATTAAAACATATAGTAAACCAATGAAACGGATATGGATTTTTAGTGTATTGTTGCTGGCGGCTTGCAGCCGGGGTGCGGATTTCGACGCAACGGGCACGTTTGAAGCTACGGAGGTGACGGTGTCGGCAGAGGCTGCCGGGCGTATTCTTTATTTTACTGTGGAGGAGGGGGATACGCTCCGGGCAGGCGTGCAGGTGGGAGCTATCGATACGGTGCAGCTTTGGCTGCAAAAGATGCAATTGGAACGGAGTGCGGCTTCGGTGCGTTCTTCCCGTCCGGACATCGGGAAGCAGGTGGCTTCGTTGCGGGAGCAGATTGCCAAACAGCAGACGGAACGTCGCCGGGTGCAGAATTTGTTAAAGGACGGTGCAGCCACGACGAAGCAACTGGACGATATTGAGGCGGAATTGAAGGTTCTGGAAGGGCAGTTGGAAGCGTCGTTTTCCACTTTGCGCAATAGTGCGGTGAGTATCGATGAGAATTCATCGGCTATCGAGTTGCAGGTGGCCCAGTTGGACGACCGCTTGGAGAAGTGCCGGATTACGTCGCCTATTTCAGGGACGGTGCTGGCGAAATATGCCGAGGCGGGTGAACTGGCTTCGGTGGGGCGACCGCTGATGAAGGTGGCCGACCTGGAGCATATTTATTTACGGGCTTATTTTACTTCCGATCAGCTTGCCGACTTGAAATTGGGGCAGGAGGTGACGGTGACGGCGGATTTCGGCGGGGAACGGCAGTTCGATTACCGGGGACGGGTGACGTGGATTGCTTCGGAGAGCGAGTTTACGCCGAAGACGATACAAACCCGGAATACGCGGGAAAATTTGGTGTATGCCGTGAAAATTGCCGTGGAGAATGATGGGAGACTGAAAATCGGTATGTACGGAGAAGTGCAGTTGTGAGATGGATGCGATTGAAGTATATGGGCTGACGAAGCGTTATGGCGGAGTGACGGCGTTGGACGGGGTGTCGTTGCGGGTGTCGCGGGGCGAGCTGTTCGGGCTGATCGGGCCGGACGGGGCGGGGAAAACTACCCTGTTCCGCTTGCTGACGACTTTGCTTTTGCCCGACAGCGGAAGGGCTACGGTGGACGGTCTGGATATTGTGACCAACTACCGGGCGATCCGTTCGCGGGTGGGGTATATGCCGGGACGTTTTTCGCTTTATCCCGATTTGTCGGTGGAGGAAAATCTGGCGTTTTTCGCAGCCTTGTTCGGGGTGGGTGTGCGGGATAATTATGAGCTGATTGCCCCGATTTATCGGCAGATAGAGCCGTTCCGTACCCGGCGTGCGGGAAAACTGTCGGGTGGGATGAAGCAAAAGCTGGCTTTGTGCTGTGCGCTGATTCACCGTCCTTCGGTGCTGTTTCTGGACGAACCTACCACGGGGGTGGATCCCGTGTCGCGCAGTGAGTTTTGGGATATGCTGGCGGAATTGAAAAGCGGGGGGATTTCGATGCTGGTTTCCACGCCTTATATGGATGAGGCGCGCCGTTGCGACCGGGTGGCGCTTTGCAATCAGGGGAAGTTGTTGAAAATCGATACGCCCCGGGAGATTGTGGCGGGTTTCGGCGAACCGCTTTATGCGCTGAAGGGAGAGGATATGTATGGGCTGTTGCTGGCGGCAAGGCGTTCCCCGCAGGTCAGGGAGTGTTATCCGTTCGGTACGGCTCACCACCTGATTCCCCGGGAGGGATTCGACGCGGCGCGTTTTGCCGGGGAGCTTTCCGGAGAGGGATTCCGGGGGGTGGAGGTGGAAACCGCTACTGCCGGGATTGAAGATGTTTTTATCAAATTGATGAGGCATGGATAATGTGATTTTATCGGTTACGGAGCTGACGAAGCGTTTCGGTGCGTTTACGGCGGTCGACCGTATTTCTTTCGAAGTGGGAAAGGGGGAGATTTTCGGATTCCTGGGGGCGAACGGAGCCGGGAAGACTACGGCTATGCGGATGCTTTGCGGGTTGAGCCGCCCCACATCCGGGCGGGGCCGGGTGGCAGGTTTCGATATTGCGACGGAGGCCGAGCAGATTAAGCGGCATATTGGTTATATGAGCCAGCGTTTTTCGCTGTATGACGATTTGACGGTGCGGGAGAATATCCGGTTATATGGCGGGATTTACGGGGTGGCACGTGGGGAGATCGCCCGGCGGACAGATGCCCTGCTCGAACGCCTGCAATTTACTGGCGAGGGGAATACGCTGGTGGGAGCTTTACCGTTGGGCTGGAAACAGAAGCTGGCTTTTTCGGTGGCTATTTTTCATCGTCCGGAAATTGTGTTCCTGGACGAGCCGACCGGAGGGGTGGATCCGCTTACCCGGCGGCAGTTCTGGGAGATGATTTATGAGGCGGCAGCTGGGGGGATAACGGTGTTTGTGACGACGCATTATATGGACGAAGCGGAATACTGTTCGCGGGTTTCGATTATGGTGGACGGGCAAATCCGGGCTTTGGATACGCCTGCCGGGTTAAAAAAACAATTCGCCGCCGGGACGATGGACGAGGTGTTTCGTTCGCTGGCCCGTGGGGCAAAACGCGCAGAGTGAGATGAAAGGGTTTATTTCGTTTGTTCAGAAAGAGGCGCTGCATATCCTGAGGGATAAGCGGACGATGTTTATTGTGCTGGCCGTTCCGGTGATACAGATTATCCTTTTCGGTTTTGCCATAACGACGGAGGTGAATAATGTGGATGTGGCGGTTGTTACCCCACACCGGACGGAAGCGGTGCGCCGGGCTGTGGAAAAGGTGTCGGCTAATCCGTATTTCACGTTTCAGGGATATATCGCCCAGCCGGAGATCGACCGGGTGTTGCGGACAGGGAAGGCTGATGTTGTGGTGGTGTTTGCGGACGATTTCGACCGGATAACCGTTACCGGGACAGGGGGCGCGGCGGTGCAGTTGGTGGTGGATGCTTCCAATCCCAATAACGCCACTTCGGCGACGGCTTATTTGCAAAGCGTGTTGCTGGCCGGGGAAGCGGCAAGCGCGGGTGTACCGGAAACCCGGTTGCTTTACAATCCGCAGATGAAGAGCGCCTATAATTTTGTGCCGGGCATTATGGGGTTGATTTTTATCCTGATCTGTACGTTGATGACTTCGGTTTCGATTGTCCGGGAGAAGGAAATGGGGACGATGGAGGTGCTTTTGGTTTCTCCGGTGCGTCCGGTGTGGATTATCTTTGCCAAAATGATTCCCTATTTCATGCTTTCGTGCCTGAATTTAGTGAGTATATTGTTGCTGGCGCGTTATCTGCTGGATGTGCCGATGTCCGGCAGCGTTACGGGATTGGTGGGGATGTCGCTGCTTTATATTGTCCTGTCGCTGGCGTTGGGGCTGCTGATTTCGACGGTTTCCAAAAAGCAGGTGACGGCTATGATTATTTCGGGGATGTTGCTGATTATGCCTATTATCATGCTTTCGGGGATGGTGTTTCCGGTGGAAAATATGCCCGGTGTGCTGCAAGGCGTTTCCTGTATTATCCCCGCCCGCTGGTATATTTCCGCTGTGCGGAAGCTGATGATCGAGGGGTTGCCTTTCCGCGATGTGCTGACGGAGGTTTCTATTTTGGCCGGAATGACGGTGTTTATCGTGGGAGTGGCATTGAGAAAGTTTAATGATAAGCTTGAATAAGGATGGGTACGTTACGTTTTTTATTGGAAAAGGAGTTCCGGCAGTTTATCCGTAATTCGTTTATGCCGAAGATGGTGGTGATGTTTCCGCTGGTGGTGATGCTGGTGATGCCGTTGGTGACGACGATGGACATCCGGCATATCGGTGTGGCGGTGGTGGACCGCGATCATTCGGAGGCCTCGCGGCGGCTGACGGAAAAGATTGCCGCTTCCGATTATTTCTCCCTGCAACAGGTGACGGCTGATTATGCTTCGGCTTTGTTGCTGCTGGAGGAGGGGGAGGTAGATGTGATTTTGGATATTCCGGACCGTTTCGACCGTAGCCTCACTACTTCAACTCCCCGCAAAGTGAGTATTGCCGCCAACGGGGTGAATGCGATCAAGGGGAGTTTCGGTGCGCAATACCTGACGCAGGTGGTGGCACAGACTTTCACGGAGCTGCGGAGCGAGCAGGGGGTGCCGCAGGTGGCGGATGCTGTGGTGGTGCAAAACCGTTATAACCCTACGCTGGATTATCAGTGGTTTATGATTCCCGCGCTGATGATTATGCTGATTGTGATGCTTTGCGGTTTCCTGCCTGCGCTGAACCTGGTGGGCGAGAAGGAAACGGGGACTATCGAGCAGATCAATGTGACGCCTGTGGGACGTTTCACGTTTACCCTCGCTAAGCTGATTCCGTTCTGGGTGATTGGTTTTGTGGTGCTGACGCTTGCCATGATGATTGCCTGGGCGGTTTACGGACTGACACCTGCCGGGAACGTGGGGGCGATTTATCTGGCGGCTGCCCTTTTTATCCTGTCGATGTCGGGGATCGGGGTGATTGTTGCCAATCATTCTTCTATGATGCAGCAGGCTATGTTTGTGATGTTCTTTTTTGTGATGGTTTTTGTGTTGATGAGCGGACTGATTACCCCGGTGGAATCTATGCCCGGCTGGGCACAAACGGTTACTCTTTTTACTCCTCCCCGTTATTTTGTGGATGCTATGCGTTCCGTTTACCTGAAAGGGACAAGCGTTGCGGAGTTGTGGATGGATTATTCTGCCCTGTTCGGTTTTGCCGTGGTGCTTAACCTTTGGGCGGCTTTGAGTTATAGGAAACAGGTGTGACGGAAGGGGGGGGCAGGTTGGGAATTTTTTTCCAAAAGTATTCCGCCCTAAAAGGGGTGTTCGTTTTAGGGCGGCTTTTGAAGTTATCGGTTTAAGTTGTGCTTATTCTTTTTTGGCGGGTAGCTGGTAGAGTACCAAACGTTCGCAGGTGGATTGCCCTTCTCCGGCAAACTGGGGATTTCCGGTGACCCGGACTGCAATGGAGAGGGTTCTCATTTTTTGTTTTTCATTTGGTGGATCGTTTTCATCCCATACTCTGTTTTCATCCAATATCACTCTCAATTGTTTATTTTCTTCGGTGATGACTGTGAACCATCTTCCCCTTACGGTGTCGGATACGATAGCGCTAAGAGCGTTTTCACCGAGTTCGGGTTGAGGCACGGTGTTATAGACTACGGCTACGGAGTCAAGTTCCATGGCCGTTATTTCAAGTATTCCGGCAATCCCTGCGGGATAGTCGTCGCGATCTTTTAATTGGAATGTTTGTTCGAGAGTAGAGGAGGGAACGGTTAAGGGGATGCTTTTTGCATTCCAATAGTAAAAATGGAAGTTTGGACCGGGCTCATCGTAGTAGTGCTTGGCACAGGAGAATAGCGAAAAGGCTGAGATGAACAGGAGGCTATATGACAGAAAATTTTTCATAGGAATGTAGATTTTGATGGATTACCTGAATAAAAAATTATCGTACGAAAGCATTTTACCTTTAAATTAGATGGATCTTTTTGGCGGGTTCTGCTTCTATCGATTAGAATCGGATTGTTATTTGTTTTTTTTCGGGCAATTGGCAGATGAACAGATCGTCGCAGGTGGGGTGTCCGTCCCCGCTAAGCTGAGGATTTCCACTGGTCCAGACGGCTATGGCCAACGTTCTTTTTTCGGTGCCTTCGTTTTTATCCAATATAATCCTTAACTGCTTTTGCTCTTCGTTTATAACGGTGAACCATTTTCCCCGTATAGTGTCCGATACGATGGAGTTGACGTAATTGGTAACTCCTGTTTCTTCAACATACACCGGTTTAAGAGTCGTATTACGAAAATCGGTTACGGAATCAATTTGATCTCTTGCCTGCATATCGGGTACGCCGACAATCCCTCCGGGATAACCGTCATAATCCTTTAAATGGAAAGTTTTGTCGAAGGCAGAAGCCGGAACGGTCAAGGGAACAGTATCTGCATCCCAAAGGTAATAGTGAAATTTTGTAGCATAAATCGGCTCTTTGTCGTCCTTTTCGCAGGAGAATAGCGAAAAAGCTAAAATGAATAAAATGCTATATAGCAAGAGATTTTTCATGGGAATAAAAATTTAGTTGTTTTTTAAATAGAGAAAAGATTCTTTTATTTCTTTTTGACAAATCTATACATATTAAAATACAAAACAAATTATTTGTATTGTTTTTAGGCGAGGAATAGGAAAAATATTTTCGGGGGATTTTTGCGGTAGGGATTAATAAGGCATCGATGGTAAACGCGCCGCTCTTTTCGCTTTGACAGGATTGTCTTTTTGAAGTCTGGATAGGAGGGTAAATGCTTGATTTATAATGTGTGATAAGTGTTTTTGACTATAAGTATAACGCTTTTGTATATTTCTGTTTGGTGTTTAAAATCTGTTTTTCCGGAGGATGTTTATTTCCGGATTTCATTTTTCAGAATGGATAGGAACATGGGTGGCCTGTTCTATTTGAAACGGCAGAGCAAGATGAACATATCCATTTCTGGATCGATATTTTCAAGTTTTTCCGGATTGGTGATCAGTTTCCGGGCTTCGTCCGGCAGTTCTTCGATTTCATTACCGAAGAAAAAGCACATCAGTTCGCCGTTTGGGGTGAAGCCCTTTGTCCGGGTGGGATACCAATCGGGGATGAAAGGTTTTTCGGGGGTGGTGGTGTATTCCACCCAATACCATTGGTTTTGTGATTTGTTTTTCAAGCCACATATACCTCGTGCGCTTTTTTTGTCTTTACCTATAATGCCTATTTCAACGAAAATTTGTAGGTCGTTTTCATAGTATTTGGATATGTTCACGATGTCCTTGTTTTTTATGTTCGGCTCATAGCCTTCCATGTCTTCAGAGGAGATGTAATTATCGCCGAAGTCAAAGCAAATGGCTTGTTTGGCTGTGTCGGTGGTTAAACTGTAAACCATAGGGAAAGGATATTGCCAAAAATGAGAGTTGTCTCCGAATGAAGAGAACCTTTCTAACGGAACGGCATAGGGGTCCATGGTTCCTTTAGGCAGGCGTAGTGAATCGGTGATGTGGAGGGAGTCGTCCAGCCGCAGGAGATAAGTGCGTTCGGGATAGCCTGCATATACCCAAAAGCCATCCCCTGATCTGCAAAAGCCATTGCAATTGATTTCAGCCCCTTTTTTTTCTTTGAAAGCCCCGTTCTGGTCATATCGGGTGAGGATAAGGTAGGGAGTTGATAAAATATAGATGTTGTTATTTTTTCCAACAGTAACATCCAGCATATTAGGATGTTCTTCGGGTCCTTTTCCTTTTTTCCCGATTTTATTTAAAAAACGTCCCTCCCGGTTGAAACGATATACGATTTTTTCACCCCGGATGTCTGCTATATAAAAGGAAGAGTCCCTTTGAAACAATCTTATTTTGTCGTCGATCAGCAGGGAGTCGCCATGTTGCAGGCGTACGATTTCAATAGAAGACATTAGTTCCGTCAGTGAGTTGTGGGTTGCTCCCGGATAGATTACTTGCTCGAATGTGGTGGAGTCGGGCTTTGAAGCACAGTTGCTGAACAGAACTATGATGAGGAGAATAAAGAAGTATTTCATATTAAATTTATTCGAAAAATAAGCTGTTTAGCCATTCTTTATCTGTCATGTTATTTGAAACGACAGAGCAAGATGAACATATCCATTTCGGGGTCAATGTTTTCGAGCTCCTGCGGGTTGGTAATCAGTTTCCGGGCTTCGTCCGGCAGTTCCTCGATTTCATTACCGAAGAAAAAGCACATCAGTTCGCCGTTTGGGGTGAAACCTTGTGTTCGGTCGTAATACCAGTCGGGGATGGAGTCTCTATCATTGGTAACTATTGGCTCGATCCAATTCCATTGTTCTGTCTTTTTATTTTTCAGACCGTAGAGAATACGATAAGAATTCTTTTTTTCAAGTGTAAATAATTCTGCCAATATATGGGTATCGCTTTCTGAATAATTTTGGATGATAACATTATTTTTATTTTTAATATTCTTTTTGTTTGTATCATATATATCATCATATGTGATGAACTTATCTCCAAAATCGAAAAAAAGTAATTGCTGAATCGTATCGTTGTCGAGTTTATATATTATTGGGTATGGGTTTTGCCAAAAATAAGCGGTGTCTTTTAGTGATGAGAAGTGAGGGAAGAATGAAATTTTGGTATAAATAGGATTTGCAGGTAGTGCTATGGTATCTGTAACACATAGTGATGTGTCAAGTTTAACTAAATATTGTGGTAAAGGATAATTGGCATACCCGGCAAACACCCAATAGTGATCTTTGAGTTTATGGAAACCAGAAGCTGGTATGTTCACTTCTTTTTTATCTTTAAAAGCACCTGTTTTGGTATATCGATAAAGAATAAAAAAAGGATATGATTCTATATAAACTTCGTCTTTTTTTTCTTCAATAAATATATCTAAAATGCTGTTATATTCTCCGGGGCCATCTCCTTGAGTTCCTATTTTTGAATAAAATTCTCCATTTAATCCGAAGCGATAAGTTTTGTGGGTTCCGAATCTATCTGTCAGATAATAGGAAGAATCACGCTGAAGTAATCTACCCTTGTCACCAATTAGAATAGAATCTCCATGTTGTAGGCGAACTACTTCAATAGAACTTATCAATTGAGTCAGAGAAGCATGGGTTGCTTCTATATTTCTCACAACCTCTAAAGAGTCGGGAAAAGAGGTTTTGTTACAACTTAGAATAGTTATACTGAATATAATAAAGAAAATTTTGTTCATCTAAGTTTATTTATTATGATTTTTATTTTGGATGTTTTTTTGTTTTAATTAACAGTGTTAATGTGCATTTCCCCCCTAATTAAGCATCAAATGAAGGTTTTGACGGTGCAACTTCCGGTATATTTACATAAACGAAGCAAATGTAGTATTAAAATTAAATAAGAATGAGGTCAAATGGTAAATTTTCTCCGTTAGTAAAGATTTTAAAAATGGATAACCGACATTTCGGTTATGATGCAGCAAGTGGTTTGTTATGTGAAATAGAAGATGAGGATGCGGGGTTTCTTTTGGGAAAAAATAGCCCGGTTATTTCTCCGGTGATGAAAAAAGCTCAGGCTCGGTGTGTGTTTTCGTTTAAAGAAATGGAACGTTGTACTGTGGCATTAGATGCGATTCCTGAAATAGTAACTCATCATATAGAGCATATTTTTCCTCGAAAACTGATATTGGAAGTTACTGAAAATTGTAATTTGAGGTGTAAATATTGTTTTAATACGATTGGTAACGGACAGCGGATTCATGCGAAAAAGCAGATGACGGCAGAGACTGCTTTTGCTGGTATCGATCATTATTTTAAAGTTTATAGGGAGAAATTTTTACGTTTCAGCGCTTCAGAACAGGAATATTATTTAAAGAGGGCTGTGCCTAATCTTTCATGGTGGGGGGGAGAACCTTTTTTGAATTTCGAATTAATAAAAGCATCCAAAAGTTATTTTGAAAACCTTCCCTGGGAGGATCTTGGTATTGATAAGAATTTGCTGAGATATGCGGTGGTGACTAATCTAACTGTTTTAAATTCCGAGATATTAGAATTTCTTGTCGAGAATCAAATCAATATGTTTGTAAGTCTTGACGGGGCTCAACAATTACATGATGCAAACCGGGTTTTTGCTAATGGAGAGGGGTCATTTGAAATTGTAAAGAATCATTTGGATCAATTATATGCCGCAGCTCCTGAATATTGTAGGCAGCATATAGGAATTCATGCTGTGTATGAAAATAGAAAGATATTACTGAAAGCGAAGAAGTTTTTTAAGGAATACTTATATGATTCTCAAGGAAATCGAAAGTTTTGTGAGATATTTTACATCTACCAATCGAAACCGAATGATGAAATAAATTTTTCGACTAAAAAACGGAATAAGAAATATTCTATTGAGGTTTTTAAGCAGAAAATGGAAATTCTGTCTGCATTGTCAAAGGAAGAATTAGATGATCGGATCCGGCAGAAAAAGATAAATATCACAGAATACTTAGATTTATTTAAGTTAGAGAAAAAACTTCTTTTCGATGCTTCTCAAGGATGTAATCATTATGATAAATTATTCGCTTGTCCGGTAGGTGCCGAAATTATTTATGTCGGAACAAACGGGGATTTACATGCTTGCCATAAAACAGATGAATCTTATCCGATAGGGAATGTAAAGGAACATGGGGTTGATCTGAATAAATTAGTACGTTTTAATTCTGATTATTTATCTAATTTTCAAAATGATTGCCGGAAATGCTGGGCATTTAGGTTTTGTGGTAAATGTCCCGCACAAATGTTGAATAAAGGTGTTTTTCTATCAGCTTCTAAAGCAGAATGCGCATGTATGAGGAGATATTTCGAAATCGAAATGTTGAAATATATCGTGTTCGTTTCCAATGAAAGGTTGTATAATTATTTAAAAGAATATGATACTCAATTAGAAACGGGGATCATTTATGTTTAATTTAAATTTTATTTTTTGTTATGAGTGGAATTAAAAAGTTGAAAAATTTGTTCGTTTCGGATCAGGACGAACATTTAAGTAACCAGGTTACTGAGGAGTTAAAATTGGAAAATGTTTCTGTTGCTGAGTCAGATTTAGAAACATTACAGGCTGTTACAGGATCGGTACCGACACCGACACCAACAAGACCAAAACCAACGCCAACACCAACGCCAACACCAACGCCGACACCGACACCAACGCCAACGCCAACACCGACGCCAACGCCGACAAAACCAAAACCGGTGACTTGTACGGAGGATTGTGCGGATAGTCTTGCATGTGGTTCATTGTATTCTGTAGCTATGTGGAATTTAGATAAAGATATCTTAGGGTAGAAGGGTAGGTTATTAAGATTTCCCGGTATTTATAGATTGTTGGAGGTGTAAAATGTAGATGATGATTTATAAATATCGGGAAGTTTAATTTAAATGATTATGAATAAATTAACCGTAATTATTCCTTTTTTAAATGAGGGAGAGGAGTTGGAAAATACCCTTCGGAGCATCCGGGAGCATGCTGACGGGGAGGTAGATATTCTTGTGATCAACGATGCTTCCACTGACGGGTGGGATTATGGGAGTGTTGCTCGTAAGTTCCGTGCGGAGTATGTTGTGAATGAGCGGCGTATGGGGGTGGCGGCTTCCAGGGATTTGGGGGTGGAACGATGCCGGACTCCTTATTTTTTGCTGTTGGATGCCCATATGCGTTTTTACGATAGGGATTGGGTGGGGACGATCGTTTCGGAACTGGAAGGAGAGGAAAGGTCGTTGCTTTGTTGCCAGACGAAGGTGCTGACGAAGGAGAACGGTTGTGTGGCGGAATGTGATTCGGGAAGGACTTTCGGTGCATTTCTGGATTTTTCGGAAGGCGGGGCTATGCAGTTGCATTGGAAAGGAAACGAACGGTGTGTTGGGGAGTGCATAGAGGATATTCCCTGTGTGCTGGGTGCCGGATATGCCTGTGCTGTATGGTATTGGAAATACCTGAAAGGTTTGAGGGGATTGAGGTTTTATGGGTGTGACGAGGCGTATATCAGTTTGAAAGTGTGGTTGGAAGGCGGCAGGTGCAGGTTGTTGAAGAGGGTGGTTGTGGGGCACATTTACCGTTCCCGTTTTCCTTATCAGGTGAGTAATGCCGATATTTTTTATAACCAGATGCTTATCGCGGAAACGCTTTTACCGGACGATATGAGGGATGCCGTTTTTAATCGGTTGAGGAAAGAAAGCGGGGCATTGTTCGGGGAGGCTGAAAAAATGTTTATGGCTAACCGGGAGCTGATTGAAGGTTTGAAATGTGATTATCGCCGGATTATTACCCGTGATTTTTCGGAGGTTTTGAAAATAAACGGGGAGTCCGGGGGACGAAAAATCGATCCTTTTGCCTGTTTGCATCCTGTTTTGAATAGGCTGGTGCTGGGGTGTGGGGCTGTGGACGATGCCGGACTTTATTATGGGAAAATGGGGCTTGTCCTCTTGCTTTATTATTATGAACGGTGTTCCGGGCGTTCGGTTTACGGGGAATTTGCCGATGAGTTGCTGGACGAGGTGTACCGGGGATGCCGCAATTTGCCTGTTGATTTCGCCCATGGGGTATGCGGGATAGGTTGGGCTGTCAGCTGTCTTGTCCGGCATGGTTTTGTGGGAGGGAATGTGAACGAAGTTTTGGCGGAGGTCGATAAAAAAGTGATGGAGAGGAATCCGTTGCGGATGACAGACTGGAGCTTTAAGACCGGGTTAAGCGGGTTGCTGTGTTATGTATTGACCCGGCTGGACGATGCGAAGCGTTGGCAGGCGGTTTGCCCGTTCGATGAGGGGTATCTCCGGGATTTACGGAAAGCTGCTTTACGGATGCTGGGGGATGTGCAATGCCGGGAGGATAACCGTATGGCTTTGGCTTATGTGGGGTGTGCAGGAAATCCGGAATCGGGGGTATGTTCTTTTGAAATCTTTGATTTTATTGATTTTAAGGGAATGGGGAAGCCCGGAACGGGAAATGTGTTGTTCGACCTTGAAAAAGGAATGACTGGATTTGTGTTTAAGGAGTTGTTTGAAAAGAATGGAGGAAAATTTAATGCTGAGTGAACTGATAAAGATTTCTGTGGTTATGCCTGTTTATAATGGCGAGGCATATATCGGCGATGCGATAGAGAGTGTATTGAATCAGACTTTTCGTGATTTTGAGTTGATTATTATCGATGACGGTTCTACCGATGCTACTGTTTCCGTTATCAGGCGTTATGAGGATAGCCGGATTGTTCTTTTGAAGAACGGTCACGATTTTATAAAAGCGCTGAACACGGGGTTGAGAATGGCGAAGGGGAAGTATATCGCCCGGATGGATGCCGACGATTTGATGCACCCGCAGCGTTTGGAGGTTCAATATCGAACGATGGAAGAGCATAGGGATGTGGTTGTGTGTGGAACTTGCATGAAAACATTCGGGCAATCGAGCCAGGTTTTCATGTTGGGTGACGGGTATGCGGATACCCGGATGCTGCTGGGGGGAAATATTGTTGCCCATCCTACCACGATGCTGCGGAGAGATTTTCTGGAAAGGCATTCAATCCGTTATCAGCGGTATGCCCATGCGGAAGATTATAAATTGTGGTGCGAGATTGCCAAATGCGGCGGACGTTTTTATATCGTTCCGCAGGTTTTGCTTTTTTACCGGATGTCGCCGGGGCAGGTGTCTCAAAAATATAGCGGGTTGCAAAGTGAAACCGTGCTGAAAATCCGTCATGAATTTTTGGATTATATGGTGAGTTGCGCTCAGGCAAACCGGGGTGAATTACGGCATCTTTGGCGGGAAATGAAAACTTGTTGTGAGAAAGGGGTTATTTCCGAGAAGGTGTTTTTCGGGTTGTTTCAGGAGGTGTTATTGAAAGCGTAGGAGATGAAGCAGGCAATATTGATTACGGCTTATCAGGATGCCGGAAGGCTCCGGGAGTTGGTGGATGTTTTCGGGGACGGTGATTTTGAATTTTATATTCATGTAGATAAGAAGGGGGATATTTCAGAGCGGGAGTGTGCCGCGCTTGCCGCGCATCCGAATGTGGCTTATATTTCCCGGAAGTATAAAGTGAACTGGGGAGGGATGAACCACCTGAAATGTGTTTTATTGCTGGCCCGGCAGGCGTTGAAAAACAAGAATATCGGATATATGCACACGATTAGCGGCAGTGACTATCCGGTGAAAAACCTTTCGTATTTTAAGGAGTTTGCGGCAGAGAACCGGAAAGAGTACCTTGAAAATTTTCCCGTTCCGGCTTCGCATTGGTATAAAGGCGGGATGGACAGGATTGAATTTTATCATCCGATGGATTGGGTGAATATGCGGGATTTCGGTCAATTGAAATATTATTACCGGGCTCTTAAGGTGCAGGAAAAGTTGGGGATGAAGCGTTCTTATTCCCGGAAACTTCCCGCATTGCATGGTGGATCGATTTGGTGGAGCCTCACTTACGATTGTGTGAAGTATGTGATAGATTACACTTCCGTTCATCCCCGTTTACTCCGGCGTTTGAAGTATGCATTTATCCCTGAGGAATTTTATTTTCAGACGGTTATTATGAATTCCCTTTTTGCAAAAAATGTGGTGAATGATAATTTGCGGTATATTGATTGGAATGGTAGAAACGGGAATTGTCCTGCCGTATTGGATATGACGGATGCCGGGGCAATCCGGGAGTCTGCGGCCTTGTTTGCCCGGAAAATCGAAAGTCCGGTTTCCGACGAATTGTTAAACTATTTAAGGAGAAACCGGACGGATGCTAAATAACAATCCATCCTTCAGGTAATAGATCGCGGGTGGATGTGTTGAAAGACCTGGGACCAAACCATTCGGCGGGGGCTATGACGGTCTTCCCCGGATGGGTGGTCAGCCAGGCTCCCCACCAGGAGAAGGTGCTGTTGCTGATGATATTATCGCAACACATGGTTTGAAGATAGAGATCACTCACCGGGTCTGTTTGCCGGGCAAAAAAGAAGTTCTTTCCGGTGAAATGGGTTTTACACCATTCCAGATCGTCGCTGGTGATTAAGTAGTTTCGCTTTTCTCCCAATAAATTAATGGCTGCTTTAAAGTATTCCATCCTGCATACCGGATGCGTTCTTTGTTGTTTGAGGTAATCCCCCCGGCGGACGTTGATGCTTACGGTTTCTTCCAATGACAGGTGCTTATATTCATTTTTTAGTTTCTTTTCAGTTCCGGGGTCTATTTTGAACAGTTCCCGCACCAGTGTTGGGTCGAAGTATTTTTCCGATTGGAAATAACCTGAAAGGAGCAGGCGTTCCCGATACTCGATGGGGGTATATTCGAAGGAAGGTTCACAGTATAGGTGGTAGCCATCCGGGTAGGTTTCCGTGATGGGAATGTTTCTGAGCACTGTGGCGGAGAATCGGTGGAGATAGTCTTTGAGCAGGCAATTATCCGGTGCTGTTAATCGGGTGTTCATCGGTATGGCTTTGAAGTTACAGCCGTTTCTATGGGCTAAAGTGGCGGCTGTGGCAATTTGAAATAGATTGTTTCCGATTCTTCCCATGAGTAATACGCATAGTTCCGGTTTGGAGTGATGTGGTGTGTTGGTTTCCATTTGTTTTGATAGGTGTGGTTTATAATGATTGTTTGCTATTTATATCGGCGGTGATTTCTTGGAATTGAATGTGCTTGCTTTTGTGGGGTGTTTAGTTACTACAAAGTGGCCATCCCGCCAGGCGTGTGCGTGGTGTGGGAGGAACGGTTGTGGGAGGTGGTGCGGGGCGGGGTGGGAATATGTCGGGGGAGGGGCATTTCCTCGGAAGAGATGTAGATGGCGATGGCGGTGGTGTCGATGATGTCGTCGTGGCGGCCGTCGATGGCGCCGAGAGAGCCGTCGGGCTTGGT
>OBYR01000445.1_pt1 | contig 33264 bp, 22 predicted proteins | sample 1495491 | NCBI WGS metagenome assembly OBYR01 (sample SAMEA2580206, study PRJEB22360) | human gut metagenome | biome: human gut; feature: human-associated habitat; material: faeces | place: Denmark | collected 2008/2010 | reverse complement strand
GTTACCGTGCGCCGTCAGTGCGCGTGGCTACTACGATATCGGTCACGGCAGGCTTGCCGCGGGTGACCGTGCCCGTCTTATCGAGCACCACAGTGCCCACGCTGCGCAGATTCTCCAGCGCCTCGGCGCTCTTAAACAGAATGCCCATCTCGGCGCCCTTGCCGGTGCCTACCATAATGGCGACGGGCGTGGCCAGGCCCAGCGCGCACGGGCAGCTGATCACCAGCACGGCCACGGCGGAGGTGAGTGCCTCGTTTATGCTGCCGGTCAGTGCCATCCACACCACAAAGGTCACGGCCGAGATCGCGAACACCACGGGCACGAACACGCCGGCGACCTTGTCGGCCATGCGGGCGATGGGCGCCTTGGTGGCGTTGGCGTCCTCGACGAGCTGGATAATCTTGGCGAGCGATGTCTCGGCGCCCACACGCGTGGCACGGAAGGTAAACGAACCGGTGCGGTTGACGGTGGCGGCGTTGACGGTGTCGCCGGCGGTCTTTTCCACGGGGATGGACTCGCCGGTGAGCGCGCTCTCGTCCACAGCCGAGCTACCCTCGAGCACCACGCCGTCGACGGGGATGGACTCTCCGGGGCGTACGTGCAGGACCTGGCCGGGAAGGATGTTGTCGACGTCGACGGTGGTCTCGCTGCCGTCCTCTGCCACGACGGTCGCGGTCTTGGGCGCCAGGTCGATCAGCGCCTCGATGGCGCCGCCGGTTTTGGACTTGCTGCGCGTCTCAAGGTATTTGCCCACGGTGACGAGCGACAGGATCGTGCCCGCGCTCTCAAAATACAGATTGTCCATGCCTGTCATCATGGCTTCGTGGACCTGACCCGCGGCTAATTGGTCGGCCATGATGAACATGGCGTAGAGCGACCAGGCGATGGAAGCGGTGGCGCCCACGGCAATAAGGGCGTCCATGGTGGGCGCGCCGTGCGCGAGCGATTTAAACCCGTTGATAAAGTACGCGTCGTTGACATAGACGATGGGGATGAGCAGGACGAGCTCAGTGAGGGCGAGCGTCATGCTGTGCGTGTGGTCGGTAAAAATGCCGGGCAGCGGCCAGCCGAGCATGTGCCCCATGCCTATGTAGAACAGTGGGATGAGGAATGCGATCGAGACGATGAGGCGGGTGCGCATGGCAGAGGCAGCGGCCTCCAACTTTTTGGTCGGCGACTCCATATGGGCGGCGCCGGACCTGGCTTGCGCGCTGCCACTTGAGCCGGCGGCATCGGTGCCCGTGCTGACGGGCGAGGCCGAATAGCCCGCGCGATCGACGGCGGTGCAGATGTCATCGGGGCTGACCTGCGCGGGGTCGTAGTCCACCAGCATGGAACCGGCGAGTAGATTGACCGCGACGCTTTGGACGCCGTCGAGCTTGCTCACGGCGCGGTCAACATGCGCCTGGCAGGCGGCGCACGTCATGCCGCCCACGTCGAACTTATCTTGAGCCATGGCTTCTTCTTTCTGTAGTTCGGTGTTGGAATTGTTAACCTACCGATACTATACACCCATACCCCCTGGGGGTGTCCAGTACAGAAAGAAATGTATGACATTTCGTTACAGATGAGGATGGATGGTTGGCCGATGGATCGTCCCAACCAATCATCTCAATCTGTAACATCTAGCAGGGAAAATAACCTCTAACTGTTACAGATCGAGACAATTGCCGGGGAGGGGTCCCGTCACGGCAAGACGCCCGCTCACTAGATGCAGAATCCGGGGATCACACAGGTTCGTTTGTTTGGCTTGTCCGCAGGCGTTGCGTACGTAAAGGCGTCGCCGTCGTGGCCCACACGGTTTATGTAGAGCGTGCCTTCGGTCTCCGATGAGTCGGGGCTCACCGTGCGCTCCCACCAGCAGGTGTCCTTGCCCTTCCACTGGCGAACCAACGTCTCGTTCGTGGTATACGGACTTACCTTGAGCTCGCGGAAGAGCTGATACTCCTTGCCCTCGCCGTTATAGATGTCGGCCAGGTAGTGAAAGTCCTCGGTAAATGACTCGGGTGGTTGCGTGCCGCACAGCTCGACCATGGCGGGCAGCCAAAGGGTTGCGGGCAGCTCGCTCAGACACGATGCACTTCTGGCGGCGCCAACGTTGTTCGAGACCTTTTTGACAGATTTGATGAGTGCGCGCAACTCGTTGGGCAGCAGCTTAAGGCCGTCGCCGTTGAGCCATTCCCGCAGCTCGCAATCTGCCCAGCCGGCGCTCGGCGGTTCAGCCGCAGCACCACGCTCGGCAATACCCGCATCGAACATAAACGTCAATCCGGCCTTGCCCGTCCCGTCCAGAAGCTCGTCGTGGCGGATGCCCACGAGCTGCGCGCCAACCTGCAGCCCGTTGGTGAGCGTGACGCGCTTGGTGCATGGATAGGGGATATGCCCGTTGTCATCGAGCAGATGATAGCGCTTGGCAATCTCGCGTGCCTCGCTACGGGTCTCGGCAGCCTTAATCTTGAGCGAAATCTCCTGCAGCTGATCCCAGGTGTAGTCGTCAAGTGAACCGCGGATGCCGTCCAGGTAGTCGGGGATACCAAAGCCATGGGTTGCCGCCCCGATAACGCCGAGCCCCGCAACGGCCGCGACAACGCCACCGATAATAAAGCGGCGGCGGGTCATGGCATCGTGCCGGGCCTGCTCCAAGATCTCTCGTGCGCGCTCGCCGGCGACGTCGACCTTAAGGTGCGTGCCAGAATCGATATCAATCGCGACCTCGTCTCCTGCGCCTTCGCGGCCCTCGGATTCGGCATCGGTGAGGAACGCCGAGAGCACCTCGAGCATCTGCTGTTCGGTGGGACGATCGCACTGCTCGACCGAGATGCCTTTCATGATGATTTGGACGAGCGTCTCGTCGTCACTGCATCGCGGCTCGAGCGGTGTCGGCTTGGTCTTGGTCTTTATGAGGTAGAACGAGCCGGTTGCCGCGGCGCCCGTCGACTCCACATCGAACGGCTTGCGACCGCTGTAGAGCTGGTACAGAATGCTCGAAAGCGCATAGACGTCGACCGCGGGCGAGCGGCGAAGGGCCGCGATGCCTTCGATATCCTGCGTGAGCATCTCGGGCGCGGCGTATGCGGGCGTGGCGAAGCGCCAGATGTCGGCACGCCGGGTGATTGTGTCATCGCCGAGGGCCATGGTCGCGGAGCCCATGTCGATGAGGCAGGGGTCAAAGGAGCAATCGACAATCTGTTGCTCGAGCGTTCGGCTGGTGGTACGGAACATGATATTGGTGGGCGACAGGTCGCGATGGACGACCGGATTCACGAGCCCCTGGGTCATCAGGAGTGCGCGAAGCACGGCGTTTCCAACGGCGGCCACCATCTGGGTGGTTAGCCCGCCCGAGGCATCGTGCGGAAGCAAAGGCAGCGCCTGCTTGAGCGATGTTCCTTCGACCCACTCCATGAGGATGAGCGGGTCGTCCTCGCACGATCCATAGCCATAGACGAGCGGAAATCCGCGCAGGTGTGAGACGGTGCACAGATGACGGTACTCCTCGAACAGCGCGGCGGTGTTGGCCAGATGCGCGGCCGATTGCTCGGCGGAGCGGTCGGGGGCTTGGCCGGAAAGGATGGCGTTGTCCTTGAGTAGCTTGACGGCAAAGACCTCGCCGCTCGTGTTGGTCGCGCGCAGCACGTGCCCGATGTTGCCGTTGTCGCGGTGGGTCGTCTGGAGAATAAGCGTCATAAACCGACGCTTGGCGTCGTCCTCGGCGCTGGGGTCGACCGCCACGGCGGTGTCGAACGTGTCAAGACGGATGAGTTTGTCGCCATAGGCGCTGTCGGTAGTATCCATGGCGTTCCTTTGTCTGGCATGGGTTGTCGCACGCGTGCGTGAACAGTGCGGTTATCGGTAAAGTACCATAATAGCCGCACTGCTCACGTATGCCGCTGAGTATTGTCGTTTACGACGTAGAAGGTAGCAGACGAAAGACGGGCGATGACCGTCTTTCGATCACCGCCCGCGCTAGTCCACAATAACGAGAAACGTTGTATAGAGACCCAAGTGAAGTCTGTCGCTGTTTTCGATTTCCACCGGGGGATAGACTTTGCCGGGCTCTCGTTGGTCGCGGGGCGGCTCAATCACAATATCGCCGTCGCCTGCACCCGATTCGAGCACTGTGCCATTGGTCGACCCAAGGCCCTGGGCGTACCAGCGTCCGCCTTCGAGCCAAATGCGGAGATGCTCGCGCGATGCGTCGGCGCCCACATCGGTGATGCTGGGCGAGGTTTCGGGCAAGGACCCAATTACCGTGCCACGTGGGTCACGCGTAAGGGGGTGGATTTGCATGTCAACGCTGTTTCCGGCGTGCGTCCTAAGCAAGCCGAGGTTGGGAGCGACGGCGCGCGGTTGATCCAAGCTGCTCAAAAAACTACGACCGACGGTGGTCTCGGTGGTGCCAAAGTGCCCGCCCGTCTTGCTGTCGCAAAAGCGCTCGACGGTGGCCACGCCTTGAACGGGGTCGGCAAGTGCGCCCGTCGCCACAAAGAGCATAAGGTAAAGCGTGCTCTTTTCGCGGGGGCTGTGGTCATCGGAGCTGTTGATACGCCCCAAGGCATTGGCGTAGAGGCGGTCGTCGAGGTCATAATCGGCGAGAATCGACATCATGCCTTGGGCCGCCGGGCCGCTGTAATGCTCGGATATTTCTTGATAGGCGCGATCGCCTCCGCCGAGCTTGTTACTAATGGCGGCAGCAAGGTTAAGTGTGGAGACGGTGAGGTCATTGTAGATACCTGGCGCACACTGATCGGGCTCGCGGTGGACGATGTAGCGAGTGAGGTACGAGCGGTTGGTAGAGCATTTGTCGAGCAGGGTACTGCCTGCATACGAATTGCCGTTAATGAGTATTCGCGCAATCTCGAGATGCTTGAGACCGCCGAACGATCGGATGTCGTTGTAGAGGACCGAGCACGGTGTTTCCGCCGCCATGGCTGCCTCCCCAGATAACTTTAATGACGTACTGCAAACATGATAGGAAATGGCTACGCTCAAAGCGTACCGACTCGAAAAATGTTGCGCAACGCTTTGCATAACTATTGAGACATTATAGGGCATATACGCCAAGTTGCAGGATGGCTGCAAACGACACATTTTGAGAGGTTGTGCCCTATGGAATGCCCTTATTGCGGTGCATTATTGCCCGATGACGCTAGTTTTTGCTCCGAGTGCGGATCGCCTCTTGACGCCGCCGCGCCGGCTGCACCTGCTCCCGAAGATCCCTACACCACGCCCCAGACGGTGTCGCAGAGCCCGGCCTTTTCTTGGCGCGACGGCGAGGCCGCTACGGCGGCAACGGTGGAGTTGCCTAAGGCGGATGCTGCCTCGAAAGCAGACGAGCAACCGGTGACGGCACCCGGCGCGTCTGAGCCCGCTGTGCCCGAATCCGATTCGGACGCCACGCGTGTAGTCGATCCCTTGTCAGACTTTGGCACCACGATCGAGGACGTGGAAACTGAGCCTGCCTACCATGCCGATTCTGGTTCTACGCCGCTCAGTGAGGAAGAGCAGCTCGCGCAGGACCGCGAGAGCCTCAAGACGGCCAAGGCCGAGTACAAGCTAGCACGCAAGCGCTTGGGCAAGTCGTATGCGCCCGCCATCGCCGCCAGCGTTATTGTCGTTGCCGCCTTGTGCGCGGGAACCGGCTGGGCGGGCTACTCATACGGTTTGGCTCATCCGCAAAATACGGAGCAGATTCAAAAGCTCAAGAAGCAGTTTGAATCTTCCAAGGACGAACTCACAAAAACGCAAGACGAGCTCGATCAGACAAAGTCCGACCTTAAGGATGCTAAGGCGGAGCTCAAGACCGCAAGCAAGAACGGCGAGGACGCCAGCTCCGATGCCGAGGACTCCTCCACGACGGGCAATGCGACCTCGTCGACCACCACGACCTCTGGTAGTACAGCGAAGCTCAACATCGATAAGCCCACGAGCTTTGCCAACACCACGTGGCGCGGGGCACTTAAGGAGACGGGCAACTCTTGGGGCCATACATGCTACGGCGCGAGCAAAAACGACCTTGTGATTGTGTTTAAGAGCATCAGCGATTCCGGCGAAGTGGTTGCAGACATCTCGGCCACGTTGCATGCCCACGATACCTACAACGCCGAAAAAACCGTCGCCCAATCCGATGGTGACGACTATCGCACCTACACGGACGTCACCGGTACGTTTGTTAGAAACAAGGGTTTTGAGTTCTCGCTTCCCGTCGAGGAGGAGGACTGCGACCTGAAGGTGGCAGGTGTTCCTAAAAAGAAGAACGGCAAGTACTACCTGAATACCACAGTCGAATCGGGAGACGGCGCCGTTAACATGGGAACGCGCATTACGGATTCCTTTGAGCTTATGATCTCCTAGTACTGCCTGTATGCGATGCGCGAAGCGGTGACGGGTGCGGTTTTATCGAGAGCTGCGTCCGCCACCGTTTTTTATATAGGGGTCTATGAACTTACCTTGGTATTGCCGCCGGCTAAAGCATGCCGGCGGATGCGAGCGCGAGTATAACCACTATCGCCACAAGGGCGACAATCACCATCGTGAGTGCCATCGAGCGTTGACGTTTGACGGCAAGGCGCGCGCGACGCATGGACTCGGCGCTGCGGACCACCTCGGTGGATGGCGTCGGTCGAGGCGCGGGCTGTGTCTGCGCCGCCGTGCGGGTTGGCACGGCCACGCTTGCAGGGGCGGTGGCGTCCACCGGGATGGTTGTGCTTCCGCCATCTGCCACGGGCCGGCGCTTTCGCGGGGCACCCGTACGGGCGAAAGGCTCAAGGCGCGCCGCGAGTTCATTTGCCGAAGGGCGTGCGTCTTGCGAGACTGCCAAACAAGCCATAATCGCGTTGACCAAGCTCTGCTCACGGGGAGTTGCGGGCGCAAGGGGTTGCGGCTGCACGGTGCGCTTGAGGCGCGCGTGGTCTCCAGAGCGCCTGAGCTCTGCCTCAAAGGGCGCGTGTCCGCAATAAAGCTCGTAGAGGATGCTTCCCAGCGCATAGATGTCGACGGTGGGATTGTCACGCGCACCGGGGTCGGCCTTAAAGCGCTCGAGCATTTCGGGCGCCGCGTATGCCGGCGTGGCACCGCGAAAAGCGTTGACGTTGACGGTAAAGGAAAAATCGGGCTTAACGAGCTTGGCACTGCCCATATCGATCAGGCAGATGTCAAAATAGCCGCTCGACACCTGCTCCTCGAGCGGGATGCGATCGTGACGCAGCATGATGTTGCGCATGGAGAGGTCGCGGTGAACAAAGGGCGTGTCGAGCGATTGCGTGGATAAGATGATCTTGAGTACGCTCAGACCCAGCGCAGCGACGATATCACCAGGGCAGGTTTCAGCGCCATCGTTCAGGGTTGGTCGTGCATCAAGAAGCGAGACGCCGTCAACCCATTCCATAAGCAGCGCCGGGGTTCCGTCTGCCGTGTAGCCAAAACCGTAGACATCGGGAAAACCCCTTAGATTGGATACGACGGAGAGGGTGCGATATTCCTCTTCTAGGGTTTCCCGGTTGAGCTGTTCTTGCTCGGGCTGGGCATCGGGGCGCGGCATCTTAAGCGCGAGCTCAAAAGCGCGATCGCCGCTCTGGACGCGGCGGACATAGGCGTTGCCGCCAAAGCCGCCCTTTTGCGGCGGAACGAGAAGCGTGCAGAAGCGACGCCGTGCCGCAGCCTGCTCGCGCTCGGTGAGCAGTGCTGGCGTATGAAACTTGACGAGTCGAACTTCTTCGTAGGAACCGGTCATGGCGCGCTTTCATCCTTTCTTCCATTAGCAGGATATGCGCTTGCCGTCGCCTTCTGTTGCGCAACATCGATAAATCTGCCGCTCGCCAATGTTGCGCAACAGAATCGCGCAAAGCGGCGGTAGAAAGATGTAGGAAAGACGCAAGGACCAAGCTGGTCAAAAACGGAGGGATAGCAAGTATGAGCGCCGTGGTTGGGATGTTTACATCTGTTGGCTCTGCGGCAAGTAGCGCCGCATCTACTGGGACAAGCTTGGGTGCTGCCGGCGCTGTTGGTATGGTCCTTTTGGCTCCCACCGCAATTGTTACAGGCGCGTTGGCTGCCCGTGAGACGGCGGAAAAAAATGCAAGCTATGCCGCCAAAGAGGAATTTAATGAGACTCTCGCGGACCTTAGGAAACGGATCGATGAGATGGCTTCCGGGCTGGATGAATCAACACGGGCAATGTTGGATGAGTTGATCACCAATTGTTCTCGCTCCTTTTATGCCGAACATGAAGAAAACACGATGAGTCTTGGTAGGGATACAAGGGTGAGGATGGAGAAGGCGTTGGCTCATTTGCTTTCAACGCTTCACGTCCTGTTTCCACAAATGACTTTTGACGCTCATCTGAAGCAGAGGATGGAGATGAGCAAAAGTCAGATTGATGCTGCTTTGACCGTTGAAAAGTTGAGAGCAGAAGGTCTTGCTAGGGCGATTGATTTTGATGTAACGCCTGATAATCCTATAGATCTGAAGAGGGCATTGCTTCAGATAACCGCGGCGGCGGAGTCTTCTTCGGGCGTTGAAACGTTTGAGGGGGCGGCGCAATCATTTGACGCGTGGTCGGAAGTCGCCATCTCTTTGATGCAGGATGAAGCCTTGGATATGGCGCTGCGTAATCGAATAAGCGCGAAATTCGAATCGATCCGCGCCGCCTATGATGCGCTTGATTCCGATTCAACTGTTGAGGAGCTGCTTGCTATTAATAAGAGCATCAAGGATTTCGATCATGTCATGAAGCGCGCCCAGTATGAGTCTGCCGAGAAGCATGAGCAGTACACGCAGTACCAGATTCGAGTAGAGCTACTCAACGATCGATACCATCGCCCGACTGTTCTTAAGCACATTTATGAAATCGATAATATTTACGAAGAAATCGAAATCGCCGACGCTGAGCTTGATAAGGCCGTAAAAGACGAGTATATCGAGCGTGCAATTAATGATGCTATGGCGGAACGTGGTGTCAATGTGGTCCGTTATGCCGTTATGGATGGCTCGGGCAAACCCTGGCGTCTTATGTTTGACACAAACGAACACAAAGCGGTCGCTGTCCTTAAGGGTAGCAGCGAACAGCAGGTCATCATGCGTGTCGTAGAGGCTGACCCAGCTGAGTTTTCTGAAGACCCGAATAACCCCACGATTATCAAAGACATGAAGATCCAGGATCAGTCAACCGTCGATAAGGCCGTTCAGGACCAGGTGGAGTTTTGTGACTTCTATAAGCAGTTCAGTGAAGACCTTAAGAAGCGCGGCGTCTTTGCGGACACCTCGGCTGGTTTTGTGCGGCCGCCAAGTCCGGATGCTGCAGTCGAGATTCACCCGCACGATTACGTGCCGCCCACGCCTTCCGCAGATGCGGAACGTCGTCTGCGTAATCGCCGTCAAGCAAGTCAGCTCAAGCAGAGGGAAATGAGGTAAACCATGACATGGGAATGCCCTATCTGTGGTCTTATGAACGATGATGCCCGCGATATGTGCGAGGACTGTGGGACGCCGCGTCCCGCTGGTGCGGTCCCCGCGCCTTCGGCCCCTGCGCCCGCGGTCTCGGCACCCGAGGCGCCAGTCGCCTCAGCGTCCGGCTTTGCCGCCGCGGTCGCCGAGCGTCCGGCTCCCGCCGTCTATCCTGCAACATCATCGATGGGCGGTGTTTCGCGGCCTCAGCGTCCCGCGCCCCAGCAGGCGTATCAGGCTGCTCCTGCTCCCACGCCGCAGCCTACCCCCATGCCCGTTCCGCAACCCGCTCCGGTTGCTGCACCACAGCCGACGCCTGCGCCAATGCCGCAGCCCGCGCCGCAACCCGTGGCGAATGCTGCAGCTATCCCTGCGGTTCCTGCGCTTACGCTTGCCGACCCAGTTATGGGTGAGCAGCTTCGTCTCACGGACGCTGCCGTGCTTGGACGCAACGCGTTTCCTTCTATGGCTTCGAACTTTGCCATGTCCCGGCAGCATGCCAGCGTTCGTTTTGAGCGGGGCACATGGATGGTTGCCGATGAGGGGTCCAATAACGGAACGGCTCTTATGCGTGGCGGCCAGATCCTCAACTTGGTTCCCGGCGTGGCCCAGCCGATTCATACCGGCGATACGCTACTCATTCCGGCTGCGTCTGGCGAATTTGCCCAATTGCGTCTGACGGTTACTGTGGAGGAACCGCCTGCGGCGCAACCCGTGCAGACCCAGGCTTGGTCTGCGCCTCAGCCCGCGCCTGCTGCGGCACCGGTTGTTTCTGCCGCTGGTGAGTCTGCGGGTGTTGAGGGCTGGTTTGTCGAGTGCCCCGAGTGCGGTCGTTTGCATCTCGTTGCTGATGAGCGTGCAAAGGTTGGGGATGGCTGTGAGGAATGCGGCTGCTCGCTTGCGCGTACCTCGGCCGTGTACCGTACGCTCGATCCGGGCGAGGATTACGCCGATGTTCGTTAGCCATGTACTTGCCCCCGTCGTCTCGCTGGGTCCGGGAGAACGTATTGTTGTCTGGACCGCTGGTTGTTCAAAGCGTTGCGCCGGATGTATTTCGCCCCAATGGCGCAACCAACTGCCCGAACAGGATGTCGACGTTGATGAGCTTGCGAAGATGTTGCTCGATACGGCGCGCGAGCACGGCGTGCATCGGCTGACGGTTTCGGGTGGAGATCCGCTCGAGCAGGCATCAGAGCTCGTGAAGCTGCTGGCAACGATCCGCTGCGCTTACGATGACATTCTCGTTTACACCGGATTTACGCTCGAAGAGCTGCCGCGAGCGATCGGCGCGGACGTGTGGGAGACGCTCAAGCCCCTCATCGATGTGCTGATTGACGGCCCGTACATAGACGAGCTTAACGTGCCCGACTGTGTGCTGCGCGGTTCGACTAACCAGCGCGTAATCTACCTGAGCGACCGCCCACACGATGATTACGACCAGTATCTTCAGCAGCCTCGTCAGCTTCAAAACTATGTCCAGGACGGCACGGTTATCACCGTTGGTATTGCCGACCGTTACCACCATGAATTTTCTGCCAAGGAGGGTTAACACATGGCAACTGATTTCGAGCGCCAATCCTGGCAGCGCGAGATGCTCAACTTTAAAGGGGTGAAGAGCCTCTTTATCCTTGAGGGCAACGTGAACGACAAGTATCCCGATGTGGTTGACGGCGGGCTCCAGTTTTCGGAGCTTGCCGAGGTCGTGCGCGGCCTTTTTGAAGACGCAAATGGCTCAGTTGAGTACAACGTGGCATATTTCGATCCCATCCAGCTGTTTTCGAGCAGCATGGGCAACGTCGATTGCAAGCGCCTGGTGTCGCTGGCTCATGACGAGGCTTCCAAGAGCGACGACCGCATGATGGAGGCGAACGCCTGCATTGCCGATGGCCGCCAAGCATATGCCACCGAGCAGTCGAGCCTGCCGTCATACGGCGAGGTCATCCGCTCCATGTTGCGCCTTAAATACAATGACAATCCCGATGGCGGCACCGAGGCTAAGCCGCTTTGCGTGATCGTCAACATGGCATCGCGTCTGCTTGCCTCCTCGACCGGTCTTATGCCCGACGAGACGCAGTTCTTCCTTAACCTGTATCTTGGTGCCAGCAAGGCGCGCCTCATTAACCGTACGGCCGTTAACACGCTCATTCTGGTAACGGATAACGTGCGCAACCTGCCCGTGTGGTTTATCGAGGAGAATCCCTTCCTGCGCACCATCACGCTGCCGCATCCCGACCGTGACATGCGCGAGGCCTATATCCAAAGCAAGTTTGGCTTTGGTGAGGCGCTGTCCGATTCCGATGACCGTGCGGTGCGTCGCTTTATCGATACCACCGACGGCATGAGCGTTAAGGAGCTCGAGGGGCTGCAGCGCATGTACCAGCGCGACATGCAAAACCCCGAGGCTTCCATCGAGGCCATCCTTCCCAAGCTCGTCGACGTCTACAAGTACGGCTTTCGCGAGAACAAATGGCAGCAGATGTTCGAGAAGCTCGAAGAGGATCCCGAGGCAAAGATCAAACGCCGTGTGAAGGGCCAGGACGAGGCCGTCGAGAAGGCCGTCACCGTGCTCAAGCGCTCCGTCATGGGCCTTTCGGGTGCCACCCATTCATCTGGCTCTAAGCCCAAGGGCGTCCTGTTTTTAAGCGGCCCCACTGGTACCGGTAAGACCGAGATCGTTAAGGCCATTACGGAGCTCCTCTTTGGCGATGAGCGCAGCATGCTGCGTTTTGATATGTCTGAGTACGGTGCCGAGAACTCCGATCAGAAGCTCTTTGGCGCTCCTCCGGGATACGTGGGCTATGCCGAGGGCGGCCAGCTCACCAATGCCGTCAAGGCCAATCCGTTTTCGGTGGTTCTTTTCGACGAGATCGAGAAGGCCGCGCCGAGCATTATGGACAAGTTCCTGCAGATTCTCGAAGATGGACGCCTGACCGATGGCCAGGGCAATACCGTGTACTTCTCTGAGACGGTCATCTTCTTTACGAGCAACATCGGCTTTTCCAAGATTGAGATCGATGCGCAGGGCAACGAAGTTCGTAATACCATCGCGCCCAACACGCCCTATGACGAGATTTGCGAGCGCGTGCGCACCGAGATGGATCGCGAGTTTAAGCCCGAGTTCTTGGGTCGTATCGGCGACAACGTGGTGATCTTCAACTTTATTGACGATGCCGTGGCGCTTCAGATCCTCAATTCCAAGATCGATGCCGTTAACCGCAACGTGCATAAGGCACAGCCCGATATTACGGTTGAGGCGACCGATGCAGCCCGCGAGCTGCTGCACTCCATTGCCATGACGGACGCCGTCAAAGCCAAGGGCGGCCGTGGCATTGGCAACCTGGTGGAGAGCGGTTACCTTAACGGGCTTTCCGATTTTCTGTTTGAACACCGCGCCGAGTGGCGCGGTCGCCCCGGCATGGTGGCACGCGCCGTGCCGCAGGGTGAGGGCGATGATGCGCATATCGCATTTGAGCTCGTGCCCGGATCGATGGGAGGCGATTGGCGATGACGAAGTTTATCGCTGCAGCAAAAACCCAAGCGGGAACCAATCATCCCGTCAACGAGGACCGTTTGCTTCTTGACGGTAACGTTCTTTGTTATGGCCTGGTAGGCGATTGCGAGCGCGAGATGGGCTGCATGGCAGTCTTTGACGGCGTGAGCGAAGGCGGGCACGGAGCGGCCGCCTCGACGCTCGCTGCTCAGGCGTTTGCGCAGGCCGTGCGCGTCTTTGATGCCGATGCCGTCAACGCGTTACAGGAGCGCCTACGCATGGCGGGCGAGCGAGCCGAGAACGATGTTGAGTCTTATGCGGCTCGCTATGGACTGTCTGTTGCCGCATCCACGGTTGCCGGCCTCGTGGTTGCTCCTGACGGGCACGGTGCTGTTTTTAATGCCGGCGATTCTCGCGTGTACCGACTGCGCGGCGGTGTGCTTGCGGTGCTCACTTGCGACCATACGCCCGAACGGCGCATGGGTGGCGTGGGCGTCGAGTACAGCGACGATGCCGTTTCGCATTGTATTGAGCTCGCGATTGGACTCAATCAGGGCGGTCGCAATCTTGAGGTCAAGACGACCGTGATGCTTCCGGGCGATCGCTATCTGATCTGTTCCGATGGTATCGATGGGCAGATTGCGCAGGAGCGTTTGCAGCAGATGCTAGCGAGCGATTCGACATGTGCGCAGTTGTGCGAAGAGCTATATGCCGAGGCTCGGGTGAACGGCTCGACGGACGATGCAACGGTGATTGTAATTGAAGTGGGGGAGTAGCCATGTCTGATGAGACGATTACGGTACACCGAGATGGTGGCAATGGCAATGATGAGACCGTAACGGTGCGTCGCGGGAATGCGCCCGTAGGGGGAGAGACGGTTACCGTGAACCGTGGTGGCCAGGCTTCTGCGCCTGGAGAGACCGTGACGGTACGTCGGGCTGATGCTCCGGCGTCTGGCGAAACGGTTACCGTCCGTCGCGACGACGCGCCATCGACAAACGAAACCGTAACGGTGCATCGCCCGATGACTGAATCGAAAGGTGAAACAGTAACGGTTGCAAGGCCGTCTGTTGGTGCTTCCGCCGACGGCAAGACCGTTACTGTTTCACGCCCTGGTACTTCTGCGGCAGGCGAAACTGTCACGGTGCCGCGCACTGTGAGCCCCGACGGCCAGACGGTAACTGTCTCGCGCGGCGCCGCGACCAGTCCCAATGGCGAAACGGTGACCGTTTCTCGTGGGGGTGCACATGCTGCCGCTGCATCTGCTTCGCCTTTTATTGCAGAGGATGCGACGGTTGTCTCGAATGACGGGCAGCAGTTTATTATTCATTTGGGTCAAGTCATTGGACATGGTGGTCAGTCTTCCATCGTTGCCGCCGAGCGCGTGAGCGATGGTCTGGCATGTGTTGCCAAGGTCTTTAAGCCTCTTGTCGGCGCCGAGCGTTCGGCATATCAAAAGGTGGTAAGCGCCGTAATGGGGCTTAATGGCCGCCCCGTGTCTCAAACGCATCTGCTGCCCATCTTTGCCTATCTGCACCAGGGCCTGAGCGCGACCGAAGTGGGGGCTGCGGCTCCTCAGCTGTGGGATGTTTCCATTACGCCGCTGGCCACATGCCTTTTTGATCGTCCCCGTAGCAAGAATATGGTTAAGAGCCGCGTGATTCCCGAGCTCAGCCAGGCAATCGAGTTGCTCCATACCGAGCTCGGCATTGTCCATCGTGACATTAAGCCGCAGAACGTCTACCTGTACGAAAAGCAGATTGTGCTGGGAGATTATGGCTCTGCCCGCTCGCTTGCCGGATTTGACAGCCGCCTGACAAACACCATGACGCGCTCCGACGGCTACACGCCTGGTCGTGGCGGCATGGTCGACCCTCGTAACGACTGGTATTCGTTTGGCTATACAATCTGGACGCTCTACGAAAACAATGTCCACCCGCTGCAGGAGTTCATAGACGACAATACGCTTTCCGACCGTCAAGAGACGGGTGAGCCTGCGGACTTTAACCATCCAGATGATGCAACCCTGGGAAACCTCCTCAAGGGCCTGACGTTTGAGCTTTCGGGCGAGCGTTTTGGCTATGAAGAGGTTAAAGACTGGATGGCCGACCCAGATAATTTCTATCGTAAGCTTCCCACCATGGACGCCGGCAGTGCTCGCAAGCCTTACGAGTTTGCGGGCAAGCAGTATAGCGATCCGGTGCTGCTAGCTCGAGCGCTGTCCTCTAATTGGGACGAGGCAAAACTTCGCATGAGCCAACAGCAGCTCGAAAACCTGATGGGCGACTGGGGTGAAAATGACCTGCAGACCAGGATTCACCAGTTAGTCGAAGAGGATATCCAGACAGCGTCCAATCCCGACTTGGCGCTCGCTTGCGTAATCTATGAGATGTCCAACGGCAAGATTATGTCGTGGCGCGGCGAGGATGTCTCGCTGACTAATGCACCCGATGCTTTGCCGGCGCGTATTGCATCGATGGCTGTGGATACAATTGATCGCTATGCTCGGCAGTCAGACCTTGATGGTACAAATTCATCTGGCGTGTTGCCCTCTGGATTCCTCTCGCTAGTCTTATCTCGAGAAGCAAACGCCGACAGTCAAAGGGTTCGTTTGGCTTCTGATATTCACAGTCTTGAGCTTCTTGCTCGCCAATCGGACGACCCTCATTTTGCAGCCTGCCTTTTTAAGGGCTTGTTGACGTCCGGTGAAAACAAGCATGCTATGGCCCAGGGTGCGATTAAATCGGTATTACGGCAACCCTCTGCATTCTTTGGCGTCTGTTCGTCTTCTCGATCGCTCGATGAGTTTTTGCTCTATTTTGCCGGCGATGTTGATATGTCAGCAATCATCGCTGCTCGCGATGGGGCAAATGCCGAGGGCGGCATAGACACCGACGTTGTCCTTGTCTTTATGGATAAGGTCGCCGACGATAAGGCCGCCGTGCGCTCGTTTTATCGAAAGTATGGAAACTATGCTGCCTGGATTTGGCTCTCTGGCCATACCGACTTATATGAAACGATGCAGGGTTCGACAGGCGAAGCTGCAGTTATCGCGCTTCGTGGGCTTAATCCGGCAATGGATGCGCCCGTCTCGACACTTGTTAAGTTGGGCAGCAACGCCCGTCTTGAGGGCATTAAACTTCGAGGCGACATGGAATCTACGCCAGTTCCATATATTCTGGGCTGGGAACTTGATGAGCGTTTTGGAACGCGCCCCATCGCGATGGGATCACTGTTCTGTGCCCAGGTAAAGGATGATGTCGTGCCGCGTGGGTACGTTTCTGACCTCTTGACCTCTTGTGAGGACCAAGGCGTGCTCGACATCCTTGAGATTAGGCTTTTGGCGGATGTCGAGAGCCTGCCGTCCGCGGCATATTCACAATATTTGGATGACGCTCGCGGAGTTGCCGATGGAAAGCTGAATGCCGCTATCGAAACGGACACGCGTGAATACGGTGTGGTCAAGGGCATCGCTGACAGCGATGCTCAGATTGCTGCTGTAAAGAAGGAGCAGCGGAACGTTCTCATTACTACCATTGCCGTTGCGCTTCTCTATCTCCTTATTATTAAGTGTGCCCGCGGCGCATTCGGTCAGCTTATCGTTTCACTTGGAACGTTTGGCCCTCTCGTTGTCGTCTTCTTGGTGCTGGCATTTTTGGGCTCTTTCGGCTTCCTTGCACTCAATGTGCTCCGTTCGTTTTCTGCCGTTGATCGTGTCTCGGGTCTCGAAGATGCTCTGGATTCAAACGCTGCTGCCTTAGAGGGCTATTTGGTCAAGTTGGTCGATTTCGACGGACGCAATGACAAAATTACTGAAATTCTGTCAGCTCAGTCGGGAGATGCCCCATTGACCGATGCGCGTAAGCCGCTGTTCTCGACAGGGCGTCATTCCGTGTCGTTTTATACCGATCCCGAAGTCATGGATCGATTCGGACGTCTTGCTGGCAGATTGGTGCTCATCACGGCACTCATCGTTAGCGCGTTTGGCTTTATGGGGTCAATGTATGTCGATGGCGATGTGTATGCGAGGGTAGAAGTCTTAATTGCGGTTTGCTTCGGTTTGATGATCGTATTGATCGTGTTTGGCGAGGATGCACATCCTGGCAGTGCTCAAGCGCTGCGTTCGTGGCTTTACATGTGGATACCTCCGATACTCATTGAGTTTTTGCTTTCGGGGGTTGTCTCGTTTGCCAACTTCCTGAGCCTTTTCGGTTTCATTTTCCTCTTGCTTGCTTTTGTAATTAGCGTTATTGCATTCGTGTTTTTCCGTGGTTTGGAAAAATGGGATGATCTCCAATCGCGGAAAAAGCAGTCGCCGATTGCCCAGCCGATTGCCGCCCAGCAGAACGTTTCTAAACAAGACAGCATTCCGCAGAATGGCGTTCAGAATTCCAACATTGGAATGAAGATGGATTACGAGGCGCCTGTTAGTTATGTTTCCGCTTCTGGCAGCGCTGCGTCTGTTGGGCGTGCGGGCAGTGCTCCTGCTGCGAAAAAAGAATCAGCGAATGCTAAGAAGTCCGCTTCTGGAGCGAAAGGCAAAAAGGAGCCGAACGCTTCTGGATATGGCGTCTATGATGGGGTGCCTTGCCGTATCGACATCTATGCTAACTACATCAAGATTACTCAAACCTCGTATTATTTTCATAAAAGTGCGAATTATAGCATGTGGCACGATTTGACTTCATTTGAAGTGGATGTTGAAACGGGGTATTCGTCTGAGTTGGATAAGGCATTCGATAGATCTTATGTAATAAATACAATCAACATACCAGCAAATGCGCTTACGGATTGGTCTGGCACCTCTTTCTTCGGGAAACCTGAATTCACATTTAATCGAAAAAATCGCGAACTGCACACTCGTGAGCAGCATACAATCAAGGTTTTTTCACCGGGTTTTGACGAGGTGCTCGATGATTTTGCTAACTCTCATTTCCATTACTGATGAGGGCAGAGGGTAATACTCATGCGTCCGTTGGGGAGGGTCCCGATTGGCGAGACGATAGTTTGGATGAATTATGCCGACGTTAAACTTGGGAAATATGTTTGGAAGCTCCGGTAACGATAGGAATCGTAACGGGGGCTCTCAACAACAGGGTTTCAATACTCAGCGAGCCGGTGGGCAACTTCATGATGTCGAGCGGCTGGTTATGGGGGGCCGCGAGGCTATTGCTAATAGCGCCGAGGCGCAGCGTCAGCAACGCCGCCTTGTCGAGAGCATGGCTAGGAAAGATGCGGTGTATGGAACCGTCATCGACCAAGGATACGGAACGTACGATGGAAGGCCCTGTTCGATTAGGTTGTACGAAAACCGCATTGAGATTGTTGCAAAACGCGAAGGCTCGACGCTGGATAATCATCCGGTGGTCAAGTCGCTTATCCCCGGCCTTGGCAAAAGCAAGGCTGTTGCGGGAAGAATCCTTGCTCCGGGAAATTCAAACCCGCCAATTGTTATCCCCGCCAATGCCATGTCAGGTTTTCAACAAGTGGCATGGGGGATGTTCCCGACGTTTGTATTCATGCGAAGGGATCCTGTGACGAGGAAGCGAGAGTCCCACACAATTAAAGCTATGACTAGAGAGCTCGGCTATTCGTTAGAGCGTTTTGGCGCTACGCATTACCACTTCTGATGATTTGTGAGGATATAGACAATGGGCATGGGGGAACGAGATTCTGAGGGCCTGTCGGCGCAGGAGCGACTCGAACAGCTTCGCGCTCAGCGGATGGCACCGAAAGATACCGGGGTTCATATTGAATCCGACGCAGCAAATGGACGTGTGGACATCAACTGGAATACCGCCGGTGCACCAAAGCACCATGTGAGCATTAATTTATCGCGCATTGTAGATGCTATTCCGACCGTCATTCGTTTTCTTCCGGTGCGTATTTTTACGGTGTGGGGTCTTTGCTCGGTCTGGTATCGTCTGTTCCTAAATACAGGTGGCGACGATATTTTGCATACGGGTCTCCCTGCTCCTGGATATAGCGCTTTTAACCCATTCGCTCAAGCAGCCGTTATTTTCGGTGGCCTAATTGTCGTTTCGATTGAGTTATTAATTGGACCGCTGAGTCTGATTATCAAACAGCTGATCATTGGTCTTTTCTATTTGCTACGCGGTTCAGCTGCTACAAGGCGCGCATTATCGGATGCGCATGCTCAATTTAACTTTGGTCAGTTTATCGCTGACACGCGCGAAGGCTATCACAATGGCTATTCACTATTGGGGTCGGCGTTGCGCGCAAAACGTGGTGCGCGCAACGGCTCATCTTCTCTTGATTACGGCGAGGGTGCCTTGACGGGCGTAGATCCATATTCATATCAATATGATGATGGAATTGGTGATCGTCCGTCCGTCTTGGAACTGACTGATGAAGAGGCCGATCGCTTGTGGGACCTGTACTACCCGGCCTACGGCGCCGAGGGCCCCATGTCCAACCTGCACGAGGCGCTCGCCGCGGGCGACCCGCAGGACTACACGACCCTGATGAGCCTCGCCCTCAACGTGGCGGAGTGGTGCGAGCAAAACGGCACGCCCGACACACACGGCTGGTTCGACGACCCCGCCTACCCGGGCGACTACGTCGATGCCGGCACGTTCTACCTCATGGCGTACTCGTTCTGGGAGCAGGCGGCCGAGGCGCGGCGCGTGGGGCCGATCGAGCCGCTCGCGGATGACATGAGCCGCTTCATCCTGCGCCACCTGAGCGACTGGTCGCGCGAGAACGCCCACGCCTACCGCTGGCGCGGCGACTGGCGCGACGCGGACTACTTCGACAAGGACCGCCTGTAGGCGGCGGAAAGGGAAATACGGATGGCAATTAATCAGAACGGGTCTGGCCGCGGGGGCGCCGGATCCAACGGATCAGATATCAACGATATCGTGAATCGCTTGGGCGGTCCGCGCGTAGTGGTTGTCCTTGCCGTGGTGGTAATCATTGCCATTGTGGCGGTGACGTCCATCACAAGCGGCATTTCCGACACCAATCGGCAGACCGAGCAGCGTGCCGAGGCCAAACAGCAGCAAGAAGACGAGGCAGCGCGCGCTCAGCGTAAAAAGGAAAAAGAAGAGCGCCACCAGGAAGAAGCGAAAAAGGCCACAGTGCTCACACTCGATGAGATTACGGACGAGGCACTGCGCTCGGACTTAGCGCTCGATGCAGATGAGGACGGCAATATTTCGCAAGAGACTGCGGATGAAGCTAGCTCAATCGACGTCGAGTCGTTTGATTCGCTTCCGCTGTTGGCCAACTTCCACAACATCACGACGTTTGGCATCGGCGACTACGACAGCGAAAGCTACGACATAAGCTCCATTAGCAATATCACTCATCTGTCCATTGGCGACTGCTCGGTGCCTCAGGTTGATCTCACACGTTTTCCTCAGCTACAGCGCGTTACCATAAACAGGCTCGAGAGCCCCGTCGATACCTTGAATGCCAAAAACATGTCCTCGTTGACGAACGTCCAGATCGAAGGCCTTGATGGCAGTATTGGGACGCTTGACCTGTCGGGTGATGTGAACCTCAAGGTCCTGAAGATCGGTTGCAGAGTCGATACACTCAATCTGTGCGGGGCAGGCAGGGAAGATGCCTTCCATTTCACTTTTACACCCAATTGTGTTGGCAAGATCTTGTACGACAGCGACACGAGCAGCAGCCTGGTCGAGTATTTGCAAAAAATGAGCAGTGACTACGGCTACACCATGGAGCAGCAGTAGCGATGCGCTCAAGTGAGGAGAAGCGATATGGCGAATTTTAAGCCCGACATGTCTTGGCGGGATAACGAACGGGTTCAGCGTGTGACCGAGCAGCCTACGGGCGGGGCTAATGAGCCGGCTGCCGAGACGCCGGATGTGCGGGTGAATATGCGTCCGAACGGGCAGGCAACCGAACAGTCTGCTGGGCAGGCGCAGCAGACGCCGGGGCGTTCGACAAGTCGGATCCCTCGCCCTGCCAGGCAGCCGAATGGACAGGCGGCTGAACGTGCAAATGAAGCCGTTTCTCGCTTGGGCGGCGTTCGCGCCCTGGTAGTGCTTGCGGCGGTTGTGGTCATAGGCGCGGTTGCTGCCTTTGCCGTGATTGGCGGCGTCGGTGACGTGCAAGGCGCCGGAGAAGCCTCGTCGAGCGCCTCTAAAGAGTCGAGCTCAACTGACGCCTCTGGCTCCGAGACCAAGAAAGAAAAAGGTCTCGTCGATGTTGATGCGATCACGGATGATACCCTGCACGGGCTGCTTGCCGACTACGATAACGATGACGATGGCCAGCTGACCGCCAAGGAGACCCAGCGCATCACAGAGCTGGTCGTGAGTGACGAGGTGACGGACTTCACGCCCATTAGCAAGCTGGACAAGCTCGACACGCTCGGCATCAATACCCTGAGCGCCAAGAGTGCAGACTTTAGCGAGCTCGAGGCACTCGAGGTGCTCAAGTTTGGCGACATGACGACCCAGGACCTCGTCCTGAGCGTCTGTCCCAAGCTTAATTCCTTTAAGATCGAGGGCCTTAAGGGTGCTGTCAGTTCCATCAACGCCTCGGGTCTTAAGAACCTAATGTTCTTTACCGTTGACCAAGGTCTTCAGGGTGACGTCGAGAAGATTGATCTTTCGAACGATGACATTCTTGGCGCACTCGAGATTACTTGCAACGTCGGCGAGCTCAACCTGTCGGGTTGCAGCCACTCATTCCCCAAGCTCAACATCGCTGCGGATCATATCGACAAGATCGTGGTCGACAGCAACACCAATGCGGACCTGGTGGCCACTCTGCGCGACCTTTGCACCCAAAAGGGCTGGACGCTGGAGGAGCGGTAAGGTCCTTTGGAACGCCAGTCGGCTCCTATTGCAAAGACATAAACGAATGAAAAATGGGGCTCGGTTCTGAACCGAGCCCCATTTTTGTCTATTTCTGAACAGCAGCTGCCTTTTCTTTTTCCTCCTTGAGCAGCTCGCCAAGCTTCTTGCCGTCTTCGGTCTTCCAGTCTTCCTTTCCATTGCTGCTTCGGCCGAGTACGAATGCCGAGGCCGCGGAAGGACTCTTGAACGCAAGATCTTTGACGAGGACAAAGTCTTCGCTGATCGCGTCCCTTTCTTGCTCGCGACGTTTGGGAACAGAAGCGGGGCAAGTCGCTGTTAAATCTCTGACTAGTTCGCTGCCAGCCTTTACGATATAGGCGTGGTCTTTCGTGCAGATACAAGTCGCCTTGATGCCCTTTGATTGAGCTTTGAGAACAATGCCAGCAATTTTTTCGGACTCGATTTTATCTGCCTCGTTTTCTTCATCCTCTTCTTTGTTGATTTCACCAGAAAGAATAGGTCCGGATACCTTATAGATCTTGTCGGCGAGCCACGTGGCTATGCAGCTTTCAACGTAGTCATAATCGGAGTCATTGGCTTTGGCCAGCACTTCTACCAGCTTGGGAAGGACTCCTTCGAATCCGTTGAATTCTACAATTTCATCCCAAACCTTCTTGGCGTCTTTCGGGGTATTGGAATCGTTGAACTCTTTGCTGTCAGCTCGGTTGAGCTTAAGCTCCGTTTCGTCCTTTTTGCTCCAGAACACGGGGATGCAGAGTTGCTTCTTGGTGCTTTTCATTTCGTTGAAGTAGGTGTACTCGTGTCGGCACTCTTTGCTCATGATGTAGTTGGACGTCACGAATGCAAGTAGCATGTCCGAGTCTTTGACGGAGGACTCTACTTTGGTCTTCCAGTTCTCGCCGTATCCGATAGAGTTACAGTCCAAAAAGGGCTCTGCTTCAAAATTCGTGCCCTTATAGTACTTTTCACTGTTGTTGAGCAGGTCAAAGGTTCTGTTTACGACGCGAATGAGATGGTTGTAAAGGTTGTCATCGCGTTTATAGCTAATAAAGACTTTGATGAGCTTCTTGTTGGTGGGCGTTTTCGTTTCACTTGACATGCTTACTCCTTTTGGGTCGATGGGGCGGTTCGTGTGCTTAGTCTTTGACGATGTCGCCCTTCGCGATGCGGGCTGAGAGGGCGACGATGATTCGGTCGTAGGCGTAGACGTCCTTGCCCAGCAAGAATCCACGGGTGCCGAGTACGTCGTTGTCGGGTGTCATGTAGGCGTGACGCATGAGGGTCTCAGATTTATTCGTGCCTTCGGGCTTGTCTTTGGGCTCCTCCCCTTTAAGGAGAAGATTGACATTATGTGCGCGCCTGCGCTGATCCCTCTCGTCCTCTCTGGTGCCGTGCCCCAGCTCGGTCATACCTATTGCCTGACAGTAAGCGAGCCAACGCTCGTGCTCTATATCACCCAATAGACAAATATTTTTAATTCTTCTGCGATAATTGGCTTCATTGTTGGCAAATGCCTCCAACGTGTTGCCAGCCAATTTATCTTCAAGTAGGTATTGTCTTACCAGATGACCATTGTCTAGGCCTTCGCTTCTTTCGCCTTCTAGTTTCGCCAGATAGTCATTTTCGAGCGTATCGATGGTTTCCGATAGACCAACCGACCAAAAGCGACTGGGAAGATACGCGGCAGCCGCACGACTGCTGCATTTGTCCCACTCGCTATTGTTGTAGCCGCTGCGTGCCATATCGTCTGTCATGGAGGCATCATAGCTGACGGTGGCATTGTCATAGTTGCACATACAGTACACTGCATTGAGCTGTATAGCGCGCTGTTCAAGCTTATTGTTGAGGAGATTGTTGTAGGTAAAGAAAGCTTTGCGAGAACCGAAGGGATGCATGATTCCGACAATGGGGTCCTTTTCCTTTTCGGTACTTGCTTCGGTCATGGCGAGCTTTCTTAAGGCTTTAAGGATCTCTTCGCTTTCGATATGAGGACAAATTACGGGGCGTTGCTTCATGTAGTTGGGAGTGCCATGCTCGACAAAGCGGTTGAAGATCTGCCGCTGGAGCATAAGGGAGTAAGAAAGGTTCTGGCTGCAGCTGCCCGTGGTTACAAAGGCATAAACGAATGCGTTATCGGGCAGTAGGACACAACTGTCATCACATGCCACGCGCTTGCTCTGGAGGTCGTAGTGCAGAGCTGCGACGCTGTTGCCTGCCATAAGGTGGTCAAGCGTGATTGAAGGGGCGCTGGCCTCGACAAAACACACTGTAGGTGTCCCGTCTTTAATCTCTCCGAGCATTTCGGGATACTGTGCCGCCTCGCGTTCGACGATTTCGTGGGCATTAGGATCGACGATCACAATGTTGAGCTTTACCTGCGGCAGACGGCCCATCCAGTATGCGGTGCGCGCCGCCTGCATACCGTAATCTCCTGCGCCAATTATGAGCACTGTGAGGTTTTGGGGCTTGGTGCTGCCGCCGCGGGTGATGTCGACAGGAGCAAGCCATCTGAAAAGGGGCGCCTCGTCCAGAACATTGTAGATTTCGTTTTGCGTGCGAGAAACCAGGTGCAGATTGACCTTATCTGGATAGGGCTTGATGGCATCAAAAACTCTGGGGTCGTCGGGGTTGCTGTGAAGACAATGCAGCGTGATCTCAAAAGGTGGCTTGTCGGTTTGGAACTGCTGGTTAAGCGTCTCGAGCATGTCGATCGTTGCGCTTACATTTCGCTCGGTTTTTTCGGAAGTCGCAACGACGTCGATATGCTCGGTGCATCTTGATCGAGTTCGATCGGCAGCGGTCTTCAGGACATCGGCTGCGCCGTCTTCGGTGAAGGCGTAGCGTACATATCCTTGGCAGAGGTTGCGCAGCATACGCTGGCGGTCGCCGTCCTCGTCGCAGTCAAGACAGAAGACGAGGGCGATGTCGCCGCCGTTGACCTCATTGAGCTTTCCATCTTTGATGTCGTTGACGATATCGCGCGTGAGCAACTCAGTGTTGGCGTCAACGCTTTCAAAGACAATCACATGGTTGGCATGCTTGAGGTGATGCTTGATCACGCTGCCCGAGAGGCGTGTGACGACGGCGTTGAAGGCAAGTAGGCCAACTTCAACGGGAAGGGCAATGATGTATGCGAGTGTTAGCAGCGAATAGAACAGGCGGCATGCTTGGTTGGGGATGACGCCGTTGACGACCGATGTTATATCAGAAAGGCCAGTCTGGATGGTTGTTGTCCAGCCAACTGTGAATAGGTTGGTGATGAACCAGCTGATATAATTCCAGCCCCCTGGTTCCCAGCCCTCGCCAAGGTCGGATGAAAAGCATTGCTCCCAGGTAACGGGCGCGAACAGGAAAAGGGCTCCAATGGCAAGGACGATGAAGGCGACGAGGCGGCGATCATAATCTATTTCATGACCAAAGAACCTGTACTGATGACTGTGGAGCTCCAGGAAGACAGAGCAACAGAGTGCACCTAAAGCGATCAGGGGCGCTAGGGTCCATAAGATTTCAGCCAAAGCAAAAACCTCCTAGAATTAGAGGGCAGTGTGAACAAATGGGCAAATCTTCCCACCGCCTACGTAAACATGCGATCCCTCAGCTCGGCCGCTTCGTTAATCTCGACGTTGGTGCGGCCTTGGTGGTCTTCGGTGCGTTTGCTGGTGAGTTTGCCGTCCTTTAGTCCGTAGGTGGTGTACTGAACGATTGCGCCGGCGGTTTCGGCTGCCTGACGTAGGGGCTCGTAGGTGTCGGTTTGCTCGCACCATGCATAGAAATCATCGACGGTGGCGTTGGGATTGCCGCTAAAGAGTCGATACCATTCGCGTCCAAAGCTGCCAAGGACCGAGAACGTCTTTTTCTCGACAATCTTGTCGCCCTTGTATTTGTAGTCCAGCGTGAGGTCCACCAGATAGGCGGCTCCCGTTTCAAAGGCGTTCTCATTGCCCTGATGACCGATGACCTCGGCCTCCGGATAGTACTTACCAATAAACTCGGCGGCATCGCCTTCGTAGTCGGCAACGATGCGCACACTCTGCACCTTGCCCCGCTTGTACGTGTAGTGCAGGATGCGCAGCAGTCGCTCCTGCCAAAACGCATAGGAAAACAGGTGGTCGACAAAGTGCGGGTTCTCAAGCCGATTGGCCTGATTCATCCAAACGGCTTGGAACAATTGGTAGTCGGCCTGCGGCTCGCCCGTGACCTCGCGGAACCACTGTACGGCGACATCGGCGGGGATATAGAACGATAGTCGCTCCTGCGGAGTACCGCTCTTGGTCGTTTTGGCGCGCAGGGGAATCTCGACCTCGTAGCCAGAACCGTCGTCCGTTCCGCAGCTTAAAACGGGCGGCAGCATAAACTGGCAGGGGCCCTCGTCGCATACGCGCATGGGCTGGGGGCTTACAGGTTGCCCGTCAAACTCCATCTCGATGTCTGTGTCGTCTTCTTCGTCCTCGTCATCATCTTCGATGCCAAGGTCGTAGCCGGTGTAGTAGTCATCCAGGTGTCGCTCGTTTACATTTCGCCCGTTTACGACGTCAAAGACGGTAACACCCGTCATGCGGTCGCAATACTTTGCAACTTCAAAGAGGTTGCAGCTCTCCTCGGGCGTAAAGTTATCCATGCGGCGCAGGAACTCGGTAGCGCATTCCTCGGGATCATAGCCGTCCATGTCGCTGTCACCGATCCAAAAGCTGGGATCACGATTGCTTTTGAAGTACCACCAGTACCAGACGGGGCAGAATACCGCATTTACGCCAAAAAAGACTTTCTGGATGATGTTGCCGTTGCCGTCGAACTTGTAAGCGAGCGGCAAGTTAACAACCGGATCGTTTGATGTGTCACGCGCCATGGTGTGCTCCCTGCGATGATTTGTGTTGCGCGCGAAGGCCGGATTCGATGCGTCTGACCTTCGCGCGCCTGTTACTTCGCATACTAGACCGCCTGCGCTGCATTCTGTTGCGCAACATCGTGGACGGCGCGGTTCGACGTCCAGGGCCGACGCCGCGCAACAGATACATGGCTTGGCCGTGCCAATCGCTCTCTAGTAGCGCGCCGAGCGCTGGGTGTTGCCCGGGTTGTAGCCCGCCCAGGCGGCGATGACGTCCGACTCAACGACGCTCGTTGCAATGTTGATAAAGCTGCCGGCGCGGGGCAGGTCGGTATGGAAGTCTTCGAGCAGGTTGGGCTGGAATCTAAAGTCCTCAAAGTTGACGGCGTTGGGGTTGTAGAGCTGACAAGTGCCATCCTCGGTAGAGACCCGGCCAACCATGTAAACGGCCTTGTGCTCTACGACCTCGGTATCGTCGACGTCGATCACCTCTCCGCGATCGTGCGCGGCAGCGGCATGCTCCATGAGCTCGAGGAATCGGTCCGCTTCGGTGCTGCAGAGTACGCAGCGCGAGAAGAGCACCGTAAGGGCATAGCCCGTTTTACGACCCAGTTTTTCTCGTAGCTCGCTAAATCGTTGCGACTGCTCCGGGGTCATGCGCGTCTTGGACGGCGCGGTCTGCTTGAGTCCGCACGTCTTAAGGAACATCGCGTTGGCCTTGCGCAGGGCGCTCATGGCGGCAGAGTCGCTCTTTGCCGCAGAGACGTCGATGCGTCCTCCCTCGGGAATCTGCTTATAGCGAGAGAAGCCCTTCTCGCCCTCGACGGGCATCCAGTACGTAATGACGTCATTTTCCACTACGCTAAAGCGGCACGTGAAGGGCGCGCCGATTGCCGGTGCCTCGCCGTAGAACTTTACGCGTACGGCTTGGTCGGTGTCCGCCATCCACATCATAAAGCGATGGCTATTGTCGTCGTCATGGCTCCGGAACTTTGCAATAAGGTAGCAAACCGAGTCGCAACGGCTTTCGAGTGCGGCGCCTCTTCCGGTGGCAATGGCGCTTATGCCTTGGGCCTTGAGCTCGATATCGCGGTGCAGCGCGTTGAGCTCTTCGGATGTCAACAGGTCTTGGCCGAGAAGCCCCGCGACAAGCGCGCCGACTTCTATGTCGGTAGTGAGGGCGGCGTCGATAACCTTGCGGTGCGCCTGGTGGCTTGCATAAGCCGGCATAGGTTTGCGGCCTGTGGCAAATCCAAATGGGTCTCGAATCTGATCGCCGCCGCGATAGAGCGGCTCTAAAAAGAACATGTTCATGTCATTTTGCTTGCCCTGCTTTTGACCGTAGGCATCGAGGGAGTTCCAGACATGCTTCTCTGCAATGGGGTTCATCCACAGGCTGATTTTCGATTTTTCTGCCGAGGAGGTCGAGGTGTTCTTTTTGGAGCTTGCGGCGGGACGCGAGGCCGGTTTCTGATATCCAGCGGGGAGAACTTGCTCAAGATCGAATTTTTTAAGCAGCCTTACGTAGACTCCGACCGATGCTTCTTCTGCCATTTCCGCCATGACCGACTGCGATGGGTCGTCGACAAAGGAAATGCGCGTTTTGCCATCATCGGAGACTGCCTGGCAATAGCCGCATCGAAGTGCAACGTAGCCTTCGTTGTCGCTGCCGCGGTCAAAGTACATCTGCTCTTTGCATCCGAGTGTGCCGGGGACGAATGCGGTCGGATTTGCCATGTCGGGGATCGTAATGGCAGCGCCGGTCGCGCGTTTAAGCTCATCGAAATACTCGACGTACAGCGGGATGTTGTAGTGCTGGACTAGCGCCTCGAGAACGACGGCGTTGGGCACGGAGTGCGCCACGCGATAGCGCACGGAGTTATAGCCCCATTCGACATCGGTTGCATCATCGGGGATTCCGTGGCCTGCCATGGTGGACAGGACTTCATCGGGTGAGTCAAACGTACCGTCGGGTGTGCCGCAAATCGCTTGGAGCGAGAACCCGCCAAAGCACTTTTCGAGATCATCGCGGATATACTCGCAGCAGTCATGATTGGGAAAGACGATGCGAAACGTCATCGCGCCCATGGCCTGAGACATGTAGACGTTGCCCGATGCCTGGGCATCGGACTCTGCCTGGGCATCGGACTCTGCCTGGGGCTCCTCTTGGGCGCCAAACTGGTCCTTGAGAAAGTCGAAGTACAGGGACACGTTTCCGCGCTGCGCATACGAACGCATGATGGGGTCGGTGGTGTCCTCAAAGTACTTTTGGCTTCCGTCGGGCATGGACATGGTTCCCATGCCGCAGCGGAACAGGGTGTCGGTGGCGCCGTCGAACCCCTCCGGGAAATACACCCAGCAGCTCTTGTCGACCACATTTGCAAACGAGACGCTGTCGCCCTGCGCATCGGCGATCACGGCGCCGGCGGCGATCTCATCGGCATCGGTGTACTCGTAGTAGACGGGAACGCCGATCATCTTGGAGATAGTCTTGGCAACCTCCAGCGAGGGGATGCCGTTGTATTCGTACTGGAGCGAGTTGTAGCCCCAGACGACGTTGGTGACCTCTTCGCCGTCGGACCCGCAGGTTTCCAGGGCGGCATTGGTGGCGTCGGTCGGATCCATGTGCTGGAAGTCCTCGTAATTGGGGATCACGGCAGCAAAGCAGAACTCGCCATAGTCTCGCTCCAGGGCAGCTTTGGCCTGCGTGCAGATATCGTGGTTGGGAAACACGATGCGATTGACAATCTGGTTGATCGAGATTCCTCGGTCGGTATCTTGAAGCAGATGCTCAAAAATCTCGTCCATCGTTCCTTCTTTCGTATGCGGTGGAAGCCAACGATCCCGGGTTTTAGGGCTCGTGGCTTTGCTAACTCGAACGCTACCGCCCCGATGGGCGAGAACGTTGCGCAACATCCGCGAGCGCGCAAATTGCAATGCGGAACGGTCTGTGCTGGGGCGTTTTGAGGGCGGATCCGTCTCGTTCCCGGCGATGTTGCGCAACGTCTGCTCGGTATGGATTTCTACACTTGAGTTGTCCAAAAGGGATTCGGTTCTTGAATGAGGGATGAACGATGAGCAGGAACTCCTATTACGATGACGATATGTCTGAAGAGGACTACGAGCGGGTCATGGAGCATATGTACGAGCTTGAGTGCGAGCTCGAGGAGCCCCATGACGCTCGCACCGACCAGTTGATTCGCGAGGAGCTCGAGCAGCTTTCGAGTGCCATGTTGTTTGAGCCGGTGGTCAAAAACGGTGAGTACCTTGGTGAGCGCGACCATGTGCCCGGGTATTGGACGGATCGTCGCGATTTGGAGTCCGAGTCTTCAGGCGCTTCGAGCGATGTCGATGAGGTGGAAAAGGATGAGCCGTTTGATTTGATTGGCTATCAGGGCTCTTCCTCTGGCGGTTCGGTGCTCGACATGTTTACTCCCATTTTAAGGAGTCGCGTGTTCTGGATCTTCATTGCGTTTCTGGTGTTTATCGGCATGCTCGACATGTTCTACGACAGTTTTATTGTTCCTTCGGGCTTCGCTATTAGCCGCATCAATTTCCAAGGCTTGGTGCTGCTGGCGATTGTCGTTGCATGCATTGCCTTGAGGCGTCGTCGTCGCTAGCGACGGTATTGGCGCAACGGCCGATGTTGCGCAACAGAGTGTTGGGACAGCGCCGTATGCTTGGGTTGTCCTGAAAGCGAGAGAAAGGACAGGACAATGGCTGAAGTTGAAGTAAGGGCTTTGGGTCCCGACGACGTCGACGATATGGTCGATCTGGATGAGCAGTCGGGCTACGAGGTCTATGACGAGTATGCGGACTTTGTTGAGGACGAGGACGAGGAGAATAGCAGCCTCTGGGGCGTCTTTGCCGATGACGAACTGGTTGGTTTTTGCGTGACGGGCGGTGCGGATGACCCCGATCTGCCGGATGCCGTAACGGAGCACCCGCTCAACGAGTGCACGTCGACGTTTTTGAGCCATGTGTATGTTGACCCCGACTACCGCGGTAACGGCTATGGCGCGCGCCTGGTGCACGACGCCCTGTTGGGATACTGGGAGAGCGAGGGCGAACAGCAGCCTACATTCCTGGATCTGAGCGGATATCTCTTTGATGATCCTGATGCGGATCCGATTAAGCTCGCGCAGCTGCTCATTGACTTCTTTGGCAAGAACGGGTTTGAGCCCATTCCCGATGATGACCACGACATCACCTACACCTGCATGGTCTTGGATCCCAAGAACTTTAAGGACCCAGACGCAGAGTAGAGGCTGCGATCTGTTGGTTCAGCTTCCCTAGTTAGTGTTTGGTGGGGCCGGACGTTCCAGTTGTGATGGCTGGACGTCCGGTCCTTTTTGTTGCCTGTCGGGGTTGGTGATCGGCAGGTTTATCTCGATCTGTAACATCTGGCGGGGGATACGGGGTCTAGTTGTTACAGATTGAGATGTTAGCCAAGGGGCTGACTGAATGTCTCAATCTGTAACATCTGGGGCTGGTTTTGCTCCGTAACTGTTACAGATTGAGATGTTGTCTTCAGACGGATTGGTTTGTCTTGATCTGTAACAGTTACGGGTCGATTTACTTGGTAACTGTTACAGATTGAGACGTTTGTGGGCCGTGTTGACCGTTTGTCTCGATCTGTAACACGTAGAGGAAGATTTGCCCTGTAGATGTTACAGATTGAGACAATCAGCCGGGCCCACCTCGTCCGCCTCGTCATCTGTGGTTTACGTGGGGGCATACGGAGTACGGGTATACTAACCGGCGGCGAATCTGCTCCATCGCTTAGAGCTGCTGCGTCTGGACGGCGCGTGATAGGGCTGCCAAAGCGATCGCCAGCGTGCTGAGCAACGTCCTCTCTGTGCGCACCTGTTTTTGTATGTATTAGCGCACTACCAAGCACGCCCGCGCGGCCGCATGCCGTGCCCATTGCGCGTGCAGATAAGGATCAACGACATATGCGTAATTCTGTATCCGACGTCACTGACGCCGAGATTCTGGACGAGACTCGCGAGGCCATGACCCAGGCTGCTTTCGATGCCGCCGATGAGGCCAATGCCGCCCAAGCCGTCGAGTCCGCTACCGAGAGCCTGCCCGCCTTTGACGAGCTGGGCCTTTCCGACGAGATGCTCCGTGCTATCGAGAACCTGGGCTACACGGCGCCGACGCCTGTTCAGGCCGGCTCGATTCCCGTAGTGCTCGAGGGTCGCGACCTGCTTGCCGCCGCTCAGACCGGCACCGGCAAGACGGCCGCCTTCTTGCTGCCGACCATGAACAATCTGGAGCACATCGCTCCTCCCAAGCCCGTGCGCGAGCGCGGCGGCCGCAACCGCCGTCGCGGTGCCAAGAAGCCCGAGGGCAACGGTCGCGGCCCCGTGATGCTCGTCATCACCCCCACGCGCGAGCTTGCCCAGCAAATCGATGAGGTCGCCGGCAAGATTGCCGACGTCACCGGCCATGTCGCCGTGACCGTCGTGGGCGGCGTGAGCTACAAGCCGCAGACCGCGGCACTCAAGTACGGCTGCGACATTCTGGTCGCCACGCCGGGCCGTCTGGTTGATCTGATCGAGCAGGGTGCCTGCCACCTGGACGAGGTTAAGGTCCTGGTGCTCGACGAGGCCGATCGCATGCTCGACATGGGCTTTTTGCCCGCCGTCCGCCGCATTGTGCGCGAGACGCCGGCCGAGCGCCAGACGCTGCTGTTCTCGGCGACCCTCGACGAGGAGGCCGTGGGCGAGATCGCCGATCTGGTGAGCGACCCGGCCCGCGTGGAGATTGCGCCCGCCACGTCGACCGCCGACACCGTCGACCAGTTTGTGTTCCCGGTGTCCATCGAGGCCAAGAACAACCTGCTGCCCGAGTTCCTCAAAAAGGAGGGCCCGGAGCGCACTATCGTCTTTATGCGCACCAAGCACCGCGCCGACAGCTGCTGCCGTCGTCTGGAGCGTAAGGGCATCAAGGCCGCCGCGATTCACGGCAACCGCAGCCAGGCGCAGCGCGAGCGCGCGCTTTCGGCCTTCCGCGACGGCACCGTCGACGTACTGGTGGCGACCGACGTGCTCGCCCGCGGCATCGACATCAGCGACGTGCGCTACGTCGTGAACTTTGACGTGCCGGCCGAGCCGACCGACTACATTCACCGTATTGGCCGTACGGGCCGCGCCGGCGAGCTGGGCTGGGCCATCACGTTTGTGACCGAGCAGGACGTGGATGAGTTCTACGAGATCGAGAAGCTCATGGACAAGACGGCCGACATCTACGAGGCCGGCGACCTGCATGTGGGTCCCAACCCGCCCGCGGTTGACCCCGAGCGCGACCCTGCGGCCTTTAAGGTGAAGAAGAAGACCAAGCGCGGCAAGTCCAAGAGCAAGAAGAATCTTGAGCAGGCACGTCGCGACGGCAAGCGCAACGGCGATGACTACGGCGATGTGGTCGTTCCAACCGCGGCCGCGACGAGCGCCGCGGCGACGGCGAGCGTCCGAGCCGCCCCAAGCGCGGTGGCAAGACTCGCGTGCGCGAGGGTGTTCAGGCTCGCGTGGACGAGGCTGTGGAGAGCGTGGCCCGCGAGGTGGCTGCCGAGGAGCGCGGCGGTGCTGCTGCCGTCGAGCAGGCTTCGCGCGGCAACCGTGCCGAGCGCCGTGCCAAGCAGTTCCAGGGCGAGGCACATCGCCGTCGCCGTGAGGACGAGGACCGCGGCG
>OBYR01000416.1_pt1 | contig 34975 bp, 30 predicted proteins | sample 1495491 | NCBI WGS metagenome assembly OBYR01 (sample SAMEA2580206, study PRJEB22360) | human gut metagenome | biome: human gut; feature: human-associated habitat; material: faeces | place: Denmark | collected 2008/2010 | reverse complement strand
ACAATTAAAGGTGGAACATTCACAAACTGTACCCTCAATAAGATTATATCTTTTGATGAGACTAACGCTTCTTTCTCAGATTGCAATCTGACTTTTACAAATCCGGCAACATTAACAAAAGATTATTCAGGCTGTACTTTCAATGGAGAGATAACAATTAAAGGTGGAACATTCACAAACTGTACCCTCAATAAGATTATATCTTTTGATGAGACTAACGCTTCTTTCTCAGATTGCAATATGACTTTTACAAATCCGGAAACATTAACAAAAGATTATTCGGGCTGTACTTTCAATGGGGAAATAACTATTAAAAGTGGGAAATTTACAAACTCTACTTTCACTGGAGAGATAACAGTTAAAAATGGAACATTTACTGACTGCATCTTTGATGGAAAAGTCTTTTTATATAATGGCTCATCTACCGGTGATTCATCTGTAAAAGGTTCAGAATGTTATATATATGATGGAAATTGGATTTTTAATAATAATGAGGCTGCCATTAATAGTTCAAAAGTCAATATTTATGGAGGTTCTATTAAAGCAAATGGAGTTTGGGGTGCCGGCATTGGAGGAAATAGTAGTAGTAATGGGAAAAATGTCACAATATATGGAGGATACATAACTGCAACTAGCGTGTATGGAGCCGGTATCGGTGGTGGAGATGGATATTCTGGCGGTGGTCAAGGAGGCACAACAATAATTTATGGAGGAACTGTTGTTGCTATTGTTAATTACTATGATGCAGCCAGAGGATTTGGTATTGGCTCCGGAAGAGCAAATCGTGGATCAGGCATTACTAAAATATATGGTGGTTCTATTAAAGGAACGATCGATGGTCAGCCAATAACAACTGGTGATCAACCTGTTTATTTAGGCAAGTTGGAAGTTCAAAATGTAACCGATGTTTCAGTAGATGGTAAACCTTATTATATTGATCGGAATATAGATGAGGATGATAATCTTTATTTATATATGACAGGAGATAAGCATACTGTAACTGTGCGTACAAGTGGTAGTAATAATGTTACGACTTATAACGCGACTTATGCATCGCAAGGTGTAAATAATGACGGGACTAATAAAGGATATTTTACATTTGATAGTGGAACCTCATCAACACCCACTGAGAGCTCTTCTGTTGCTTTTAATTTCTCCAATTATGACATAATTTACGGTACAGATAAGCTAACAGTAAAATTAACGGTGACAAATAAAGTAACAAGAACCCGTAGTGCCGCTATGAACAGTGTGCAATTGGCGTTAATAGATGAAGAGAATAATGTTTTATTGTCTGACTGGAAAGATGTTACTACAGATGGTGAATATGAATTTGAGTTTGATACAAAAAAACTCAATGCAGGTACTTATACATTAACTGCTCAGTATGGAGGAAGTAGTGAGAGTAATCCATCCAGTAAACAAGAAGTTCCATTGATTATTGCTCAGGCCGAAGGTACTAAAGCTCCCGAATATGAAGATCCTACGCTAACGGCGATTTATAAAAATAAATTAAGCGATATTCAATTACCTACGGGATGGACGTGGGATGTACCAGAGGCAGAGGTAGGCAATGTCGGAGATAATACATTTGCAGCAATCTTTACACCTAAGGATACAAGGAATTATAAGGTGGTTTCAAAAGATCTTACCGTAACTGTGAGTCCTTTACTTGTAAGCAAGTTGGATGACCCAAAAGTTATATCGTCCCAGCCGGTGACCTATGGCATAACGTTATCTAATATAGAAATTACTGATAAATGGAAGTGGGTAGATGGAAATACCATACCGAGAGTTTCGTCTTGGAATTCATATCCGGCTTATTATGAAATAGAAGATGATACAAATTATGATTGGAGTAAAATAAGTGGCTATAATAAAGGTCAACATCGAGTAATAAGAGAGATTGAGCTAGATGTAAAACCAATATATTTAGAGGCTAAGGATTTTATATTCACTCCTCCGGAAAATCTGATTTATGATGATCAAGGAAAAGAGGCGAAAGTAGAAGTAAAAGATAAAAGTATATCCTATAGCAATTTTTTTATTGAATATTATAATACTAATGGTGAATTAGTAAGAACACCTAAAGAGCCGGGAACATATACTGTATCTATTACTTTTTTTATGTCTACTAATTATGTTTTGAAAGAAGATCCATTAACAGATCTCAGTTGGACATTTACCATTAAAGAGCTACATAATATTACTATTACTTCTTCGATAGCAAATGGCAGAGTCACAGTAAATAAAGAAAAGGCAACCGAAGGTGAAACAATTATCTTAAAGGCTAATCCTGCTAGTGGATACGAACTCGAATCTTTATCTTATACTCAGTTGTCTGATGGAGCAACTATTTCCATCACTAATAAAACATTCATTATGCCTGAAAGCGATGTAACGGTAACGGCTACCTTTAAGAAAGCAACTGTTACCCCACCCGATCCTGTCGATCCCGATCCGCCTGTCGATCCTGATCCGCCTGTCGATCCCGATCCGTCGCCAGTGTATTACACTGTCACCCTTCCTGCTGTTGAAGGTGCAATGACCGATCCGGTAGCCGGTAGTTATGAGATTGAATCATGGGGTAACTTTGGTTTCTTCCTGATGATAGAAGAAGGTTATAAGGGAAGCTCCGTTCCTGTAGTGACAGCCGATGGCAAAGTGATAACGCCACGCATATCCGACGGTAAATATATCCTCAAAAATGTGCAAAGTGATATAGGTATTGAAATCTCCGGCATCGTTAAAGACCAGTCTACCGGTAATGTACCATTGCCTTCGGGCTTCGGTATCTTCATCGCAGACGGTATCCTCCGTGTGACAGCGCCGTATGTTATCCGCCTGTATCTGGCTGATACCAATGGTCGCCTCATCTTGACACGCCAGCTTCCGGCAGGCGATACCCGCATCGAAGGTCTTGCCGCCGGTATCTATCTGCTGACATTAGAAGGACAACCGACCCGGAAGATTTTACTAAAATAAATAAGGAGCTACACAATAATTTATAAACATCGCTTCAGGCAATAACAAACATGGGCTGTCGTTTTTATAGGCAGAATACTTAAATAGAGAGAATTATATGAAAAATCAAATGTGTGTGTGTTGCCTGTTGCTGATGTTGTCTTTGGTATCGTGTACGAAGATGGAAGTTGGGTTTAAGGGGCAGGTTTATTTGTATCAGTCGGAACCGGAAGTAACCCGATATTCACTGGAAAAAAGAGATAGCATCGTTGTAAAAGGGTTTAATAACTGGGCTATGAGGGATGAACATAAAGGCATGCTGCCCGATAATGTCGTGAAAGATTCGGGATATGATAAATCTTACGTATATTATATATGTGCAGTCACCGCTAAGGTGGAAATGAAAGAGGATGATTTTATAACCAGTTCCGCAGATCCGGATACTAAACTCGGATATACGACTCAAGAGCTGGATCAGCACGGAGTTTCAAGCATCATAGGAGATGGCAGCAACGCGGGTGATTATTTGATTATGAATACCTATCTGATCTATATTTCGCAGGAAAAGAATGGCAAAAAGATGGATGTCTGGTATCCGTGCTCCCCTGCTGATTTGGAATGGCATTGCATTGCCTTCAAAGGTATAAAATAAGAAAGACAGGTTTTAATATTCAATATAATAAGAAGGAATTATGAAGAATCTATCATTTATTTATAGTCTGTTGGTTGTATTTGCTTTGCTCTCCTGTTCAAAGACAAAGTTCACTTATGAGAAAAAAATCTATTTGTCTACTCCGGAGGTGACGCGGTTTACATTGGATGATCAGGATAGTATCGCTGTAAAAGGGTTCGACCGATGCGAAGCGTTAGAAGTCGTCAAAGGGAAATTGCCGGAAAATGTAGCGAAGGAATCGGGATATGATAAATCTTACTACTATTGCACTTATGAGGCTACGGTAGAAATGGAAGATGATATGGATAAATTAGTTTTTCCCAAGGAAAAGGTCGACGTGGGATATTCAACCATAGATTTTGAAGGCAGGGGATTCATGCAAGTATCAGATACGAAGGACGGACACAAATACGTGAAATTATATACCTATCTCGTCCATATCTTTAAAGATGAGAACGGAAAAGAGACGGATATCTGGTATCCCCACTCTCCTTTCGAGCTGGAATGGACTTTCTTTTCGATCGATAAATAAAAGAACAAGTATCGGATGCAAACGGTACTGATAATGCAGAGGGACGCAGACTATATTGATTATTAAAAAGTCTGCGTCCCTCTGCGTATTCTGCACCGTCTGTGTCCGGTAAGATATCCTCTTACATTATATATTACTGGAGCATCTGATACAACTTATCCAGCTTCGGAGCCATGATGATCTCCGTACGGCGGTTCTTGCTGCGACCCTCGGCAGACTCGTTGTCGGCAACCGGCATATATTCGCCGCGTCCGCTGGGCTGGATCTGCAACGGGTTCACGCCATAGTCTTTGGTCAGGATACGGACTACCGATGTCGCACGTATCACGCTCAAATCCCAGTTATCCTTGAACTGTGCCGTATTGATCGGCTTGCTGTCGGTGTGCCCTTCGATATATACGTCTATATCCGATTGCTTGTTGAGGACTTCCGCCAGCTTCGCCAATGCTTCTTTCCCCCGTTTATCCACGCGCGCGCTGCCTGATTCGAACAACAGCTTGTCGGACATGGCGACATATACCTTGCCGTCTTTTTCGGTTACCGTCAGTTCGTCGCTGCTGAATCCCAGCAGGGCATCCTTCACGCTGTTCAGCAGGTTGCGGACTTTCTCGTTTTGGGCGTTGATCATGTCCTGCAGTTCGTTGATCGTCCGTTCACGTTCATTCAGCTCTTCCATCTTCTGACTGAGGAGGCTGTTCAGTTTCTCCTGTTGCGTCATGTTCGAGCTGAGCATGGTTTGGTAATTACGGATGTTGCTGCCCAGGCGTGCCGTGTCGCGCTGGAGGGCGGCAAGACGCTCGTTCAGTTTGTCACCGGTATCGCGGCAATCGACCAGTTGTTCCTGTAATGCGTTGGCACGGCCGATGGCTTCGAGACGGCCGTTTTCCGCTTCCAGGTATTTCTTTTTCGTTACACATGAAGTGCAAAGCAGCAGTGCGGAGACTGCTATGAATAAAACTTTCCTCATTTCACCTATAATTTTCGTGCAATGTAATATTTATTACATTTTACCTGTATCCGAATTAAGATATTTGTAATCAATTAAACTTTAATTAAGGCTGTATGAAGATAAAAGAGATCATAAACAGGATTCTTCCTACCCGGCGGAGTAAATTATTTGCGCTTGTAGCCAGTGGGGCGATCTGTGGTTTAGGCTTTTATACATTTTATGTATCGAGGGCCTGGAGTTACTTGTCCGATGAGCCGTCGACCTGTGTGAACTGCCATATCATGGGGCCTTATTATGCCACCTGGAACCATAGCTCACACAGCCGGAACGCCACCTGTAACGACTGCCATGTGCCACACGAAAACGCCGCGAAGAAATGGTTCTTCAAAGGAATGGACGGTATGCGTCATGCCGCTGTATTCATGATGCGCGGGGAACCGCAGGTGATTCAGGCCATCGACGAGAGCGCTGAAGTCATTATGAACAACTGTATCCGTTGCCACATGCAACTGAATACGGAGTTTGTCAATACCGGTCGCATCGACCATGAAATGGCGATGGCAGGCGATGGAAAAGCCTGCTGGGACTGTCACCGGGAGGTTCCGCACGGAGGATCGAACAGTCTTTCGTCGACTCCGTCGGCAATCGTCCCTTATCCGAAATCCAACACGCCGGACTGGCTGAAAGAGATGCTTAAATAGAACGAATAAAATAAAAATCAACGAATATGGAAAAGAAACTTAAATCATGGCAAGGCTGGTTATTGTTCGGAGGAACAATGATCGTCGTTTTTGTACTGGGTGTACTCGCCGCTTCTATCAACGAGAGACGGGCTGAAATTGCCAGCGTTATGAATAACAAGAAGGTGGAGATCAAAGGGATCGAAGCGGTGAACGAAAAGTTCGCTCCGAACTATCCGCGCGAATATGAAACATGGACGCAGACTGCCGATACCAGTTTCCGGAGCCAGTTTAACGGCAACCAGATGGTCGATGTGCTGGAAGCGCGTCCCGAAATGGTGATCCTTTGGGCAGGATATGCTTTCTCGAAGGACTACTCCACTCCGCGCGGTCATATGCATGCGATCGAGGACATGCGCCATACCTTGCGTGTCGGTTCTCCGATGACACCGGACGAAGGTCCACAGCCGGCAACCTGCTGGACTTGCAAAAGCCCGGACGTTCCGCGCATGATGCAGGCTATCGGCGTCGATAATTTTTATAAAGGAAAATGGGCTTCGATGGGTACGGAGATCGTGAATCCGATCGGTTGTGCCGATTGCCATGAGCCGGAGAACATGAATCTTCATATCAGCCGCCCGGCTTTGATCGAAGCCTTCCAGCGCCAGGGACGCGACATCAATAAAGCGACCCAACAGGAAATGCGCTCGCTGGTATGCGCGCAGTGCCATGTGGAATACTATTTCAAAGGAGACGGAAAATATCTGACTTTCCCCTGGGACAAAGGTTTTACGGTTGAAGATATGGAGGCTTACTATGATGAGGAAGGTTTTGCAGATTATACGCATAAATTGAGCCGTACGCTGATATTGAAAGCGCAGCATCCGGACTACGAACTATCCATGATGGGTATCCATGCACAGCGCGGCGTTTCATGTGCCGACTGCCATATGCCTTACAAGAGTGAAGGCGGCGTAAAGTATAGCGATCACCATATTATGAGTCCGCTTGCCATGATCGACCGTACCTGTCAGGTTTGCCACCGCGAAAGCGAAGAGACACTCCGCAACAACGTTTACGAACGCCAGAACAAGGCGAACGAAATACGAAACCGCCTCGAAACGGAACTGGCAAAGGCCCATATCGAAGCTAAATTTGCCTGGGATAAGGGCGCTACGGAAGATCAAATGGCTCCGGTATTGAAACTGCTCCGCCAGGCACAATGGCGTTGGGACTTCGGGGTTGCTTCTCATGGCGGCGCGTTCCATGCTCCCCAGGAGATACAGCGTATTTTGGGCAACGGCTTGGATAAGACCATGCAGGCTCGTCTAGCGGTATCGAAAGTGTTGTCGAAGTTAGGCTATACGGATGATGTGCCGATGCCGGACATCTCTACAAAGGACAAAGCACAACAATATATCGACCTGGATATGGCTGCTGAACGTCAGGCTAAGGAAAAGTTCATGAACACGGTCGTTCCGGAATGGATCAAAGAGGCGAAAGCAAACAAACGTCTGGCTGATAAGATTTAAAGATATGTGGAGACAACCCTGGGGATATAAGGAAGGATGGACGATCTGTATCGGATTGTTCATTACCGGAGCAGTGTTGCAACTGACAGCCGGAAAGGTTGATCCGACGCTTTTCCGGTATCCCCTAAATGCTATAACGGGAGGTTTGTTCCTGTTTTTCTTGATAATGGTATATGTCGCGAGCCGTAAAGCTACTGCCTTGCAGTGGTTTTACAGCCTCACGACGAGTATTACGTCTTTAACTGCATGGATGGTTTTGGTTATCATCATGGGACTGACCCGACAGGTGGCTCCCTCCGTAACGGTTACTCACGGAGGACTACTGTCTGGGTTGGGTTTCATGCAGATGACGCTCTCGTGGCCTTTTATGTTGCTGTTCCTTTACTTTCTTTCGGTATTGGGGTTGGTGACTATTCGTAAAATAGCTCATTTCAGAAAGAAAGACATTCCTTTTATCCTGAATCATGCGGGATTGTTCATCACACTGCTGGCGGCTATCCTGGGAAACGGCGATTTGCAGCGCATGCGTATGACGGTTCCTCTGGAGCAACCCGAATGGCGGGCGACGAATGAAACCGGTGAAATGCAGGAATTACCTTTGGCGATCGAGCTGAAATCGTTTACGATCGATGAATATCCTCCGAAGTTGCTGGCTATCGACAACACGACCGGAAATGCGTTGCCGGAAAATAATCCTGAAAACTTGTTGGTGGAAGAGACTCCTTTATCGGGTTCCTTATTGGATTGGGAGGTGAAAGTGATCCGATCGCTTCCGATGGCAGCCTGTGTTCATGGGAAAGATACGGTAAACTTTGTCGAGTTCCATTCTGAAGGGGCGACTTCCGCCGTCTTTGTCAAGATTCGTAATAAGAAGGATGGTGCGGAGAAGAGCGGTTGGGTGAGTTGCGGTAGCTTCATGTTCCCGTACGTCTCCTTACAGCTGAACGACGAGATCAGCCTGGTGATGCCGGGGCGGGAGCCGAAACGCTTTGCGTCTGAAGTTTCCGTCTATACGCAGGACAAGGAGCAGGCAGATGCGCTTATCGAAGTCAATAAGCCTTTCAGCATAGCCGGATGGAAGATTTACCAGCTGAGCTATGACGAGACGAAAGGGAAGTGGAGCACTGTCAGCGTCTTTGAACTGGTTCGCGATCCGTGGCTTCCGATAGTATACGCCGGCATCCTGATGCTGTTGCTCGGCTCTGTCTGCCTGTTCATACAGGCTCCGGGAAACAAGGAAAAGGAAGAGGCGGTTAACGATACAATAAATGAATAATATGGATTGGAGTCATTTTATATATTTCGCTTTGCCGTCCGTCATCTGCTGGGCGATAGGTGCAGCGATGGCGTACCGGACGGACAAGCCGGAACGGGTTATCGGGTGGACGGTTGCCGGACTGGCGATATTCATGGCTTTCATTGTGGGCATGTGGATGTCGTTGGAACGTCCGCCACTTCGGACGATGGGCGAGACGCGCTTGTGGTACTCGTTCTTCCTGCCGGTTGCAGGAATCATTACTTATATCCGCTGGCGGTATAAATGGATATTGTCGTTCAGTACGGTGCTGTCGTTCGTCTTTATCTGCATCAATCTGTTCAAGCCGGAGATACATAATAAGACGCTGATGCCAGCCCTGCAGAGTCCGTGGTTTGCACCGCATGTGATTGTGTATATGTTTTCCTATGCGATGCTGGGAGCGGCGGCGATCGTGGCGGTCTATCTGTTAGTCCGCTCACGGAAAAGAACGATAGACCGGAAGGTGATGAGTCTCTGCGACAACCTGGTCTATGTTGGGACCGCCTTTCTGACGATCGGCATGCTGTTCGGTGCACTTTGGGCAAAAGAAGCTTGGGGGCATTACTGGAGCTGGGATCCGAAAGAGACCTGGGCAGCTGCAACCTGGCTGGGCAACTTGCTATATATTCATTTCAGGCTTCACAGGTACAAACAATATAAGGTTGCTCTCGGATTATTGGTGTTCGCTTTTGTCCTGCTGCAAGTTTGCTGGTTCGGTGTGAACTACCTCCCTTCGGCGCAAGGAAATAGCGTGCACGTATATAACATGGAATAACAAGCAAATAGAAATATCAACTTTAAATAGAAACGATATGAAGAAACGGGTGATTGTTTTTTCCGGGCTTCTGTTACTAGGCTCGGTATGGATGAAAGCAGATGAAAATGAAACATCCAAAGAGAAAGAGAATACCTTCTCGATGAGTGCGCAGATACGCCCCAGGGCGGAATACCGCAACGGAGTATTAAATCCCCGTAGCGAAGGACAGGGACCGGCAGGCTTTATCAACAACCGTGCCCGTCTTTCTATGAATTACGAGCGACAGAACCTCTCGCTGGGCCTTTCCGCACAGCATGTCGGTGTCTGGGGACAGGACCCGCAGATAGATAAGAACGGTCGCTTCATCCTGAACGAGGCGTGGGCCCAACTGGACTTCGGGTACGGCCTGTTTGCCAAGCTCGGCCGCCAGTCCCTGATCTATGACGACGAACGTATCCTCGGCGGACTGGACTGGAATATTGCCGGTCGTTATCACGACGCTCTCAAACTCGGTTACGAAAACAAAAAGAATAAGCTCCACCTGATCCTCGCCTTTAACCAAAACGACGAAACAAAGATTGACGGTACGTATTATGCTCCGGGTGCACAGCCTTATAAGAACATGCAGACCTTATGGTACCAGTATATTGCCAGCAAAGAGTTCAAAGCCTCTTTCCTGTTCATGAATCTGGGTTTGGAAGGCGGCGACGCTGAAACAAAGAAATCCGATACCCAGTTTATGCAAACGATGGGTACCAACCTCTATTACCAGCCGGGAGCCTGGACTTTCGGCGGTACGTTCTATTATCAGTCCGGAAAGAATGCCGGCAAACGCGACGTTTCCGCTTTCCTTTGGGCGTTGAATGCCGCTTATAAATTCAATTCACAGTGGAGCCTGGGTATCGGCAGCGATTATCTGAGCGGTGCAGGCACTGCGGACGGTCCCGATGCCAAATACAAGGCTTTCGATCCGTTGTACGGAACGCATCATAAGTTCTACGGTGCTATGGACTATTATTATGCCACGCCGTTCAAGGACAACTTAAATCCGGGCTTGTGGGATAACCAGGTAAAAGTAGCTTACAACGCTTCCTCAAAGGTAAACCTTGCCCTGACGTATCATTACTTCTCGACCACCAGTGATCTTACCATAAACAGCAAGGAGCTCGATCGCGGTCTGGGTTCCGAACTCGACCTGCAGGTCGACTGGCAGATCATGAAAGACGTGAAGCTCTCCGCCGGTTACTCCACCATGTTCGGAACATCGACGATGGAAGCCGTCAAAGGTGGCAGCAAAGACAGCTGGCAAGACTGGGGATGGTTGTCGATCAACATTAATCCAAGAATATTTACTGCCAAATGGTAGTTTGCAGTATCGGAAATGTTCTTATCTTTGTATGGAACATTTCCGATACTAAATCAATGCCGAATGAATATAACCGATATCTTTAAAATACCACTGTTCCGGAATTTTACGCAGAAGATGCAGGACGAGTTTCTGGAAAATATTGAATATACTATTGAAGAGCATTCGAAAGGAAAAACCATTATCCACCAGGGTTCTCCCTGTCATGCCATACATGTATTGCTGAAAGGTAAGCTGAACGTAGATGTAGTCGACGTTTCAGGAGGCGAAGTACGGGTTGAGGTCATTAAGGCACCCAGAACTTTTGCCACTCCGCATGTGTTCGCTGAGAAGAATCAGTTTCCTGCCACCTTCTCTGTCGAGGAAGATGTCGTCCTGATGAAGATACCTAAAGAATCTTTCTTTAAGGTCATGCATACCATGCCTCTTTTACTCCATAACTTCCTTTGTGTCAGTACGAGCTGCAACAAATGCACAATGACCCGCCTGCGTGTTTTATCTTTCCGTGGTATCCGCAGCCGTTACATCTATTATTTGCTCGACCATCTGAAGGAAGGAGAAGTTACCGTTGAGATGGAACACAACCAGGTGCAGCTCGCCGAATACTTCGGAGTCACCCGCCCTGCCCTTTCCAAGGAAATCGGCAAGCTCGTAGAGAACGGACTCATCAGTCTGGGCAGAGGAAAGGTAAAGATCCTGAACAAGCAAGCCCTGATAAACCTGCTGTAGCCTTTCATATTATTCTTTTGCATCCCCTTGCGGAAAAAAATAATCATCGTACATTTGCGATGGTTATCAGAAAGCGGACAAGATGGGAAAAGTATTGATTATTGACGACGAAAAGCAGATTTTAGGTTTATTATCACGGATCATCGGACTGGAAGGATACGATGTTCTCCAGGCGGCCACCTGCAAGGCGGGTCTGAAACAACTGGAGCAGCATACGCCCGAAGTAATCCTGTGCGATGTCTGCCTGCCCGACGGCAGCGGTGTAGAACTTGTCAGCGAACTAAAGAAACTGCGCCCCCTCTCCGAAGTCATTTTACTGACGGCGCACGGCAATATCCCCGACGGCGTACAAGCCATCAAGAACGGTGCTTTCGATTATATCACCAAAGGCGATGATAACAACAAAATACTCCCCCTGATCGCCAAGGCGATGGAAAAAGCCTCCGCCGCTTATCAGCAAAGCAAGCTGTCCGCCTCGCCGGTCGGCAAGCAATACTCGTTTGACACCATCATTGGCAAATCGCCAGCCATCCAGGAAGCGATTGCCCTCGCCCGCAAGGTTGCCCAGACCGATGTGCCTGTTCTCCTGACAGGTGAGACCGGGACGGGAAAAGAAGTCTTTGCCCAATCCATCCACCAGCACAGTACCCGGAGCGGAAAAGCCTTCGTTGCCATCAACTGCTCTTCTTTCAGCCGTGATCTGTTGGAGAGTGAGATGTTCGGACATAAGGCCGGAGCCTTTACAGGTGCATTGAAAGAGACAAAAGGTCTTTTCGAAGAGGCGGACAACGGCACGATCTTCCTCGACGAGATCGGGGAAATGGCTTTCGACCTGCAAGCCAAGTTGCTCCGTATCCTTGAAACCGGCGAATTCATCAAGATTGGCGATACACGTCCTGTCAAGGTCAATGTGCGCGTCATAGCGGCAACCAACCGTGACTTGTCGAAAGAGATTGCCGAGGGACATTTCCGGGAGGATTTATTTTACCGCCTGTCGGTTTTCCAGATTCATCTGCCGGCGTTGCGAGAGCGTGCAGAGGATATTCCGCTGCATGTGAAGGCTTTCGTCTCCGCCCTGTCTGCCAGGATGGGAAAAGAGATCAAGACAATCTCGCCGGATTACATTGATTTGCTGAAAAAAAATCAATGGAAAGGGAATGTGCGCGAGCTTCGCAATGTAGTGGAGCGCAGTCTGATCATTGCCGATGGCGATACGCTGGATACGGATTCGCTGCCGTTGAATATACAACGGGCAGATGTGGTAGAGACAGAGGCTTATGCCGGATTCGATCTGAGCGGCGTTGAGAAGATGCATATTCAGAAGGTGCTGAAATATACGAAAGGGAACAAGACGGAGACTTCGCGGCTATTGGGGATCGGGTTGACAACGCTTTACAGGAAGATTGAGGAATACGGGTTGTGATCAGATTTGCCCCCCCCTGCCCCCTCTCCAAAGGGCAGGAAGATACTCCTGTCGCTAGATGGGGAAAGAGTTATGAGGGGCGTCCGGCTATTGTAAATATGCTTCTACCTTCTGAAAAAAGGTTGCCAGGTGCGCACCGTCGACAAAACCATGATGCACGTTGATGGCGACAGGCATCACCAGCCTGCTATCCCTTACAACCGCCTTGCCGACATTCAGCAACGGATAACTGCTACCGCTCGGCCGCTCCTGCGTATGAGTCATTGAAGTAAAATAAAGGTCGGGCGTAGCACTTACCAGAATGACGCTGTATCGCTGGTCCTCCGAGGAGCCGTTTTCGGTTGCGTACGGATCACCGTCTTCCGGAATGGAGTCGATGATATGCCGGGCTTCGCGGTGGAAGTCCCCGAAATCCTCTTTCCAGGGAATCCTGACCGTATAAAACTTCCCATTCGCATGCATCCGGACAGGGCACAACACATCGACTGTCTCGAAATAGAGGATCTGTCCCTCGTTATCCACGCGGAACCGAAGCTCTTTGATCTCGTTTGCTGCCCGCAGGATTGCATATAAGTAATGCAGGAAGAAGGACTCTCCGTTCGCTTTCGCCTTTTCGCGCGCGGCACTGCATTCTACTTCGGAAGTGATGGTGATACAGGGATTCAGGAAGTTTCTGAAGAAATTAAAGTTATCTTTCCGTTCCCACGATTCGATATCAATGATCTGCCTCCTGGGAAAAGTCGCTTGCTTATCCATTCTATACTAAGTTTAATTGATTGCCTGCAAAGATAGGCATTTCATCCGCCATAAAAAATGGAGCATCTTTACAGGTGCTCCATTTTTTGTATCGGGAAAATACCGGTTTATGCATAACGAAAATCTTTCAAAGCTTTCTGTAATTCCTGACGGGCAAAAAAGATACGACTTTTGATAGTTCCCAACGGAAGATCCAGCTTCTCTGCAATTTCATGATATTTATAACCGCTCAGATACATGGAGAAAGGAACTCTCAAGTCATCGTTCAATTGTTCGATGGCTTTTGATATTTCCTGCATCTGATAGGCCTTATCAGGAGATTCAAACCCGGAGTCGTTCGTGACATCCAAGTTATACAGATCGGCACCCGAATCGATAACCGTCTGTGTACGTACTACTTTATGATAGTTATTTATGAAAATATTACGCATCACTGTCAAAACCCATCCTTTGAAGTTGACATTGTCAACAAACTTTTCCTGGTTGCTTAACACCTTCAGTGTTGTGTCTTGCAACAAATCCTCGGCATCATTGCGGTCGGCAGTGAGCATGAGAGCGAAATTCATCATGTTTTCTTGTAAGCTCACTAGTTTTTGTTGGAAATGGAAGGCATTCATACTTATTCAATTTTATGTTTGTAAAAATTATTTGTTGCTATAAATCAGTAACAAATACAATACAAATATAAGAAACTTTATGACACGATTTCATTTCATTGGCATACATTAATAATTAAGGCGTGATCTTAATATATTTATACTTAAAACTACTGATTATGAATAATATCTACAAGTTCGTGATCACAAAATACAATTACCGCAAAGAACTAGACACCTTATCTTATGAAATACATGACAGCCGTAGAATGAAATCTTTTTATTTCCGGCATTTGATTGCGAAATATAATATGTATAGGAATGCGACCAGTGGGACGAAAAATCCGATCGCCATATTGTTTTCGCCAATGTATCCCATCAGCATCGGACTGAAAGCACCTCCGGCAACGCCCATCACAATATAAGAAGAAGCCTTTTTGGTGTAAGTCCCCATCCCCTCCAGTCCCAGTGCGAAGATCGTCGGAAACATGATCGACATAAAGAAGAAAGAAATATACAATGCATACAATGAAATCGTTCCTGCAGAAACAATCACCAATGCCATGCAAACCGCATCCGCCAGCGCAAACCAGGTCAGCAGCTTTCCGGGCGACATCCATTTCATCGTGAAACTGCCGGACAGACGGCCGATCATAAACAATGCCATCCCACCGAATGCCAGTATTCGTGAAGCCTCGACATTCGTCATTTCCGGGTTCGCCTCCGTTACATAATTAATAAAGAAGCTGAAAATACCTGTCTGTGCCGCACAATAACAGAACTGTGCCAATACCGCCCGCACAAACTGTCCGTGCCGCCACATGGAAGTAGCCGGAAGTTCCGTATCGTCGGCAGCCTCCTCCAGTTCCTCCGTCTTCACTTCCGGCAGACGTGTGAAGAAGAACAGGACAGCTACCAGCAACACAACGCATCCTACCAATATATAGGGCTTTGTCAACGTGAAAGGATCATCCTGCGCCCCACCGAAGATCAATGCTCCGCCAACCAGCGGGCCTAATATCCATCCCAATCCGTTGAACGACTGCGAGAGATTCAGCCGTTGTGCACCCGATTCTGCCGGACCGAGTATGGTTGAATACGGATTTGCAGCCGTCTCCAAAATACATAATCCGCAGGCGATAACAAACAACGCCACCAAAAAAGGGGTTGCCGAATGCAGGAAAGCGGCGGGAATAAAAGCAAAAGCACCCGCAGCAAAAAGCAGCAACCCGAGGATAATGCCTTTCTTATAACCGTAACGTTTCATAAACATACCCGCAGGCAGCGCCATCAGGAAATAAGCGATGTAGGTAGAGAATTGCACCAGGCCGCTTTCGGCTTTCGTCATGGTGAAAGCTCCCTGGAAATGTTTATTCAGAACGTCCAGCAATCCATGTGCAAATCCCCATAAAAGGAACAGGCTCGTGATCAGGATAAACGGGATAAGGTAGGATTTGCCGTTCGGGGCGGCGAATAAGCTTTGTTTGTTTTTCTTTTCCATCTGATTATTTTTGACAATATCTTTTCATAACTTCATTTTTAAGGACTGCAAAGATACGGTTTTCATTGAATAAACGAAGATGTTGAAAAACAGCATGACTGTATGTGCATGCTGTTTTCAGTCTTTCTTCTTCAGATAAAACGAAGGTGTCATATAAGAGATTGTATACGCCGAATCAATGGAAGGACGATACAAATGAATACTTTGGAAAATCAGCTTTGCCGAATCTATATCTAAAACAAGCAGATTGGGGAAAGCGGCTTCCGGTATCGTATCCGTCGGATTTACTCCGGCTTTCTTTAATTGTCCCTCCCAAAAAGAAGGCAGGGCTTCGCTGTATATAACAGCATTCTCTTTGTTAAATAAACGTAATGTATCGTTGTTGTTGATGGTGTACATGCAATTATCGTTCTGATAGCCTGTCACAGGGATCAGCAACTGGTAACCGGAAAGATCGATCGGATACTTGTTGTCTATCTCCATATAGGAATACCGGTCGTAATGTCTCTCATGCCCCGGCTCATTCTCCCTTCCTTCCTGCGAGATCCTTTCGATATCCTTCGCCGTGATACCCGGAATATAAGTAACCGCCGACAGCAGGACAACCGACAGACAAGCGGCATACAAATACCTGCCCCATCGCTTCGTCAGGAACAGCACGACCAGTCCGGTCAGTATCCCTCCCACTGCGACCAAATAAACACGGGGTTCTGTAAAGCCGTATTGATTGATACGGTAGTAAGTCCCGATCCAGTACATCACCAGCGCGGGCAATACCACCCAGCTGGCGTATTTATAAAACCAGTCGTAATACCTTTTGGAAAGAAACACCTGACAGCCTTTCAAAATAAATGTAGCCGAAATAAAACTGACTACGATATAAGCTACCGCTCCTTTCGGCAGCGACCATAGCACGGCTACCTTAATAAAATAGAGGTACAATATCACCGCATAGATCAGCAACACGGGTGAAAGGACATAGTTCAGCAAGACTTCAAACAGCCGGTTTCGGCTCTCGTCCCTCTCCTCTTTCTCCTGGTTGAACATTAAAAACAGCAAAGGCATCCCGCACATGAATATCAGATACGCAGCCTCGGTGTAGAACCATCTGTAACTGTCTTCCCATATTTCAAAGATATATCGTATGGAAGTATTGATGGATATCGCCAGCAGATAGGCGACTCCGGCAAGCAGTCCGGCTGACAGCATCGCTTTGAGATAGCGCAGGGCAATACGGACAAAATCGTCATTGTCGCGTTTCCAGCCGCTTATGAGGTAGACGAGCTGTATCACGACCAGCGAGACCAGATAGGTCGGTGTCCAGATGGCTGTATCCGTCATCCAAAGGAACGGTATAAAGAAGAACGCGGAAAGATAATATATGGGACGCAACCGGATAGCTGCAGCCGGACTGCCGGTCTTTGTCAGGCCGTTCAGCGTATAGGTCGCCAAAAACAGGATCGGAAAATAGGACAGCGGTCCCACGAGGAAGTCGTATTCATACCCGCTCTCGAAATGAACACATCCTGCCAGGCTGAAAACGACTGACATGAAGACTTCTACCGGATGTTGTCTGACTGCCGAACGCAGGCGGATCATGATGGCTTCTATTTTCTTTTTCATACGATCTGATGTTTATAGATATAAAACGAAGATAAGAACTTCTTATTTTTGGAACAAATCCGATAGCTGTTTGTTTTATTATAAAATCAATAAACATAATATAAAACATACAACTATGATTTTAAGTAGAAAATTATCCGATGCTCTCAATGAGCAGATATTGGCAGAGATGTGGTCTTCCAATCTTTATTTATCCATGTATATCCATTTTAGCCAGATCGGTCTGGACGGCTGTGCACATTGGATGAAAAAGCAATCACAGGAAGAACTGGAACATGCGTATAAAATGATCGATTACTCCATTCAGCGTGGCGGACAGGTGAAACTGGATCAGGTCAATGTGGTTCCGACCGCTTTCGGTACACCGCTGGAAGTATTCGAGCATGTTTATTCGCACGAAGTACATGTATCGGAGCTGATCGACAAGCTGGTAGACATCGCCCACGCTGAAAATGACAAGGCTACGCAGGATTTCCTTTGGGGATTCGTTCGTGAGCAGGTGGAAGAAGAAGCTACAGCCAAGAACATCGTCGAAAAGCTGAAGCTGTACGGCGAACATCATGTGGCGATCATGGATCATCATCTCGCCAAAAGATAGAGACACAACATCCTATTACTTACTATAGACTTTTATATGAAAGCACCGGATGCGGCTTTTCTGCCATTAAGCGGCATCCGGTTTATTCGACAGCCTTCAAAATGGCTTTCCCCCAGAACTCACCCAGCACCGCCGCGCCTTTCTCGTTGGGATGGAGATAGAAGGTTCCGGCATTCCCGTCTTCAGGGAAAAGGTCGGTCAGGTAGTTTGCCTTGAAATAATCGAATGCCTCCGTGTCGCCCATGAACACTTGTCCGGGGAAACGTTTGGCATATTCTTCCACGAGTGATTGCAGTACCGGATAGTAACTCTGCAAACGGTTCAGCCCCTCCTTCAGATACATCGCTCCGTTGTACGTGTTCGGACTGTACCATACCGGACGGTTCAGGACGATCTTGCAATTCGGGTACAAGGCGAGCAACTGGTTGATGATGGTTTTCATGTTTTCCTCGTATTTCTCCGGCGAAGCGGGTGCACCGTTCGGACCGGTGATGGCGCTGTCGTTCGTCCCCAGCATAATGGAAAAGATCAGGGTCGCCCAGGTTTCATCGGCAAACTTGTCGGCGGCGGCTCTCGCTTTCGGGAACAGGGTTTCCGTAGCCGGAAGATAATCCGTAGTCGTGCAGCCGCTTACTCCCTGGTTGGAGTATTTGACCGAAGTGACGGAGGGTTGTTTGGTCAGGTACAAGGCAGCTTTCACCGGAGGGGCATCGTGCGCAGGGTCTGCGATCAATGCTCCGGCAGTAATACTGTTTCCTATAAATATGATATTCATGCTCTTTTTATTTTCCGCCTTCATAAAAGGGTTACTGATTGCCAGTCCCAGCAGCAGGCAGGCTATTTTCGCGATCTGTTTCATATCCGTTCAGTTGAGTTAGATTATTTGTCTGCGAAGATAAAAATAAATCAACTATTTCGGGGTGCTTTTTCAACCAAACTTTTGCGCCTTCCAGCTCGCGTAACGGATAGTCTTCCATGATGTTCATCAGTTCACTCAACTGTTCGTTGGTGAATCTGAAGTTTTTGAAGAAGGCTGCCACAAATGGGTGCGTCTCGGAGAAGCCTTTGGTGGCAACGGTTGCGATATGCTCGGTATCGCCATAAACACCTTTGTCGTCATCGAGAAACTTGAGGTCATAACGGGCAAACATCCAGTGGGGGGTCCAGCCTGTGACAACGATCCAATCGTTATGCTCTACGGACTTCTGCAGGAAGGCGGTCATGGTCGGGCCGCTGGAAGGCATTAATTTGAGTTGCAGGTCGTAATCGTTTACGGCGTCTTCCGTCAGGTTCATCAGGCTGGCACCGATATCGATACCGATAATTTCGCCTTTGAAGCGTTCCTTATTGGCATTCAGTTCTTCGATCGTATTGATCGTCACGTAGGACGGGACGGCCAGACCTAAACGGGCGTTCTTAAAAGGGATGCCGATCGTTTCCAGGCGGTCGCCGTATTTCTTCATGTAGTCGACATGGGTATTCGGAAGCCAGGCATCCAGAAAGAGGTCGACTTTTCCGGCTGCTACCGAGGTGAAGATCGGGGCGATGTCGGCATTCTTCAATATCACCTTGTAGCCCTGCTCCTCCAGCATCGCCTTGGCAAGATAACTCATGGCGATGCCTTCCGACCAGTTCACGTAGCCGATGGAAATTTCTTTCGGGTCTTTGGCACGGTTACAGCTGACCAGGAACATCAGGACAGCCAGCAGCAGAATCAGGTTGATAAGTATAAATAATCTTTTCATATAAATTCTTTTATGGAGTGAATAACTAAGGGCCGCTTATTTCTTGCGGACAAATCCCTGGGTAATACGGTCGAGGATGATCGCGAGGATCACGACGGCAATGCCGCCTTCAAAACCGAGGCCGATCTTCATCTGGGTGATTCCTTTGAGGACTATCTCGCCCAAACCGCCTGCCGAGATCATCGCAGCGATGACTACCATCGAGAGCGCCATCATGATTGTCTGATTGACGCCGGTCATAATCGTCGGCAATGCCAAAGGAAGCTGTACTTTGAATAGCAACTGTCCGGAGGTGGCACCAAAAGAACGGGTCGCCTCGACGATATCTTCCGGTACCTGCCGGATACCGAGGTCCGTCAGACGAACTACGGGCGGCATGGCAAAAATAACGGTCGCGAATGCACCTGGTACGGGCCCCAATCCGAAGAACAAGACTGCGGGAATCAGGTAAACGAAGGCGGGCATGGTCTGCATCAGGTCCATGACAGGGCGGATTATCTTGGAGGCAACCCGGTTACGCGCCGTCCATATTCCCAGCGGTACACCGAGTACCAAGGCAATCACGGTAGAGGACAGGACTAATGCGACGGTCTGCATAGTCTGTTCCCAAAAGCCCATTCCGTAGATCAGAAGCAACCCCAGTAGTGTCAGAGCGGCAGTCCCTTTTCCGGCTTTATACCAAGCCAATACGGTCAGGGCTGCAATCATTATAAAAAAAGGTATCCATAACAGGCCGTTCTGGAAGGCATCGATAAAGCCTCCGATCAGGTTATTGACGACATCAAAAAAATGCGCCCAGTGTTCCGTCATCCAGTTGATGACGATTTCTATATATTTTCCGATATTGATCATAAATCTATTGCGTTTTGAATTATTTCTTCTATTTCTTTTTCGTCTTTTCCTGTCATTTCAATGATGATGGCGGACGGAGGGATAACGCCCAGCAAACGGTTGTTCTCATCGACTACCGGCAATGCCTGCCGTACTTTGGACAGCAGAGGGAGCATATCTTCCACAATGGTGTTTTCGAGGACGGACGGGACTTCTTTTTTGATAATGGAGCCGATATCCTTCCCGCCTTCTTTCCGCAGGTTCAGTACATCTTTATAGTGTATCTCTCCGATGAATTGGTCATCATTGCCGATGACGGGCAGTGCGTAGAGGCGTCTTTCGCGCATCTTCCGGAGGATGGTTTCCGGACCGTCTCTTTTGATCCTGACAACAATGGGTTGCCTGAGCATGATCGACGAGGCTGTTACGATTCGGCCGCGGTCCACGCTTTCCGTAAAACGGGTGACGTAATCGTTGGCAGGGTCGGTCAGTATCTCTTCCGGCGTTCCCACCTGCACGATGACACCGTCTTTCATAATGGCGATACGGTCGCCCAGCTTGATCGCCTCGTCCAGGTCGTGGGTGATAAAAACGATCGTCCTTTTCATCTTCTCCTGCAAGAGCAGCAACTCGTCCTGCATCTGTTCACGGATCAGCGGGTCGAGTGCAGAGAAGGCTTCATCCATCAAAAGGACCTCGGGATTGTTTGCCAGGGCACGTGCCAGTCCGACGCGCTGCTGCATTCCGCCTGACAGTTCATCGACCCGCTGGTTTTCGTACCCTTTCAGACCGACCTGAAGGATGCTCTCCAGGGCTTTCTTTTCGCGTTCCTGTTTAGGGACACCTTGCAGTTCGAGGCCGAAGGATACGTTATTCAGGACAGTGCGGTGAGGCAGCAGTCCGAAGTGTTGGAAAACCATCGCCAGCTCTTTTCGCCGTATCTGCAACAGTTCCTTGTCCGACGAACGGGTTATATCTATCCCGTTCACCCGAATCTCTCCCATCGTCGGCTCGTTCAGCCGGTTGATACAGCGTAATAAGGTCGATTTACCGCTGCCGGAAAGCCCCATAATGACAAACATCTCGCCTTCTTCTATTTCCAGGTTCGCGTTACGCACGGCAACGGTACAGCCTGTTTCTTTTAGTATTTCCTGTTTGCTTTTCCCTTTCAGGATCATCTTTTTCGCCCGGCTCTTTTCGGGACCGAAAAGGATGGATAAGTTTTTTATTTCTATTTTTGCCATATATTGATTATTACTTAGGTTTATGAAACAAGGGGGCGTGCTCCGGCTCAGACTGGCCGGACAAGCAAAATTCCTCTTCCGGACGCACGCAGTGAATCCGAAATGACTTTTTAATCGTAAATTTATCTGCTAATTTTAATACCTTAATGGTAGACCAAATTTTACCCTTTCGTCTATATAACAAGTAAGCCTTGAATATGTTCATTTATATCAGAAAGTTCATGCAAATGGAGGCATCCGATAGGCTTAGTTTCAGGAAATAAAGAATTATCTTATTTTTGAATGAAATTACATGAAGAAGATCGTACCTGACGAAAGATGATAACCAATCATATTCAGGAAACCTATCGGTTGCCTGCTAAACAAAAGAAGCGTGGAAACTGTTGATATATAGACATTGAGGCTCTCGACAGGCCCCCCAACAATATATATAACAGTACCACGCTCTTATCCATATACACGAATCAATTTCTACAATTCTCTCGGTGTGTATAAATAGAAAAGAACATTTGCATTTACAGTACTATTATTTGTTGGGATGAAATTGTCGAGATTTCAATGTCAAATAATATTTAAAAACGCTTATGTCTAACTAACAAATTGCCCATGTTGCAACACCTTGCATTTCATGTGCGGAACAAAGATACACAGAAGATTCAAATAATCAATTTTTCGCTAAAAAATATATACATATCTTCTATTCCTTCCTCCAATTCCCAGACTCTACAAAAAGGACAACTTTTTTTATAACTTAGGTATAAGCCGAGTCAACCGATCTTATATATTAGACAATAGTAGTCAACTAAAATCATTAAACTACATTGCTTAAAGTGTTTCATTAGGATGAAACAAGTGTTTCACCTAGTAGAAACAACTGTTCCACTAGGGTGAAACACTTTTCAGGTGAGCTTTTATATAAACACCGACTGTTTGATTCATTTCTGTTTTTAAGGATACTGAAAACTGATTTAGCACGAACTAATTTCGTTTATCTATTCGGTAATTCGGAGATAAACATGTACATTTGCATTTTAAAGTATTCAATTAAATCTGTATCACAATGAAGACGCAATTATGCCAAAAGCTTGTAGCTCTTTTTCTCATAAGTATAATTGTCAGCGGTTGTAACACCGGGACAAAAAAAACGGCGGATAATGATATTACATTCGATTCAATCAATGTGGACAAGACCTATCATCTTCTGGAAAACCCGGAGAATCCGAATTGTAACCTTCAGATAAATTTCACTTATCCGGCTAAATATGACGACAAAGAGATCCTGAAAAAGATACAGCAGCAATTTGTGTCTGCATACTTCGGGGACAGTTACGAAAAGTTATCTCCGGAAGAAGCGGTAGCCAAGTACACGGAGGATTATCTGAATAATTATAAGGACCTGGAGGGCGAATATAAAGAAGAAGTGGCAAAAGCCGATGAAACGCCGGTCGGAGCCTGGTTCTCTTATTACGAAATGTCTACCAACGATATTGTCTATAACCAGAACGATATCCTCAGTTACTCAATCTACGTAGAAAACTATACCGGAGGGGCGCATGGCTCGCATGCGACCGCCAACCATGTCATCAACATGAAAACCGGTGCCCCAATCACGGAATCCGATATTTTCATCGAAGATTTCCAGGACGACCTGGCGCAGATCCTTGTAGACCGGATCGCCAAACAGAACAGCGTGGAGAATGCCAAGGATCTGGAAAACATCGGTTTCTTCAGCATCGACGAGATTTTCCCGAACAACAACTTCCTGATCGACGAAAATGGGATTACCTATACATTTAATGAATATGAGATAGCAGCCTATGTGGTCGGAGCAACGAGTGTACATCTCCCCTATGAAGAGATACAGTACCTGCTCAAGAAAGAGAGTCCGATCGCACATCTGGCATTTTAAATACAATCTATGGAACTGATAAAAACTTATTTTCCGGAGCTAAACGAAACGCAACTTGCACAATACGAAGCTCTGTACGACTTATATACAGACTGGAATGCAAAGATTAACGTCATATCGCGCAAGGATATCGAGAATCTTTATCCGCATCATGTGCTCCATTCGCTGGGGCTAACCAAGATGATGAAATTCAAAAACGGTTCTACCGTAATGGATATCGGCACGGGAGGCGGATTTCCGGGTATTCCGCTGGCTATCTTCTTTCCTGAAGTACAATTCCATTTGGTAGACAGTATCGGGAAAAAGATCAAGGTCGGGCAAGCCGTTGCCGAAGCGATCGGTTTGAAGAATGTCACTTTCCGTCATTGCCGCGCTGAAGAAGAAAAGCAACTGTTCGACTTTGTTGTCAGCCGGGCTGTTATGCCGCTGGGCGACCTGGTTAAGATTTCCCGTAAAAACATACGGAAGGAACAACAGAACGCACTGCCGAATGGTTTAATATGCCTGAAAGGCGGTGAGTTGGAACACGAAATACAGGCTTTTCGGAAACAAGCGATTGTTGTCGAGTTAGGCGACCATTTCAAAGAAGAATTTTTTAGTACTAAAAAAGTAGTTTACGTACCATTATGATCACAATAAAAGCGTTTGAGTTCAATTACTTCCAGGAAAACACATTCGTGTTGTATGATGATACCAAAGAGGCGGTTATTATCGATTGCGGATGCCTTCGTCCGTCGGAAGAAAAAGAATTAAGTGATTTCATTGCAGAGAACAAACTGACGGTAAAGCATCTGTTATGTACTCACTTGCATCTGGATCATATCTTTGGTAATCCGTTCGTATTCAAAACATACGGGCTGTCACCGCAAGCGCACAGGCTCGATGTGGAACAGCTTCCGTCACCTGATAAGCAGGCGCAGGCTTTCGGATTGCCGGGACATTATCAACATATTCCGGTCCAGAAACTGTTGGTCGGCAATGAAGTGGTCAAGTTCGGCCATTCGGAGTTGCAGGTACTGACTGTTCCCGGTCATTCTCCCGGAAGCGTTGCCTTCTATAATAAGAAGAACGGTTTCGCCATCGTGGGAGATGCCTTATTTGCCGGAAGCATCGGACGTACGGACTTGTGGGGCGGCAATCAGGATGTATTGATCGCTGCCATCAACGATAAGTTGTTGTCACTGCCGGACGAAACGGTCATTTACCCCGGACATGGCCCGGAAACGAGAGTTATCGACGAAAAATTAAACAATCCTTATTTATAAAACACATTAAATACTATGGACACAAATAAATTTGTAAACCGCCACGTCGGCATTGCAAAGGAAGATATTCCGGCTATGCTTGAAGCTATCGGTGTTAAATCGGTTGACGAACTGATTGACCAGACAATCCCGGCCAATATTCGTCTGAAAGAACCTCTGAACCTTCCGGAGCCAATGACTGAAAGGGAGTTTGCAGAACATATCGCAGAACTTGCCTCCAAAAACGAAGTCTTCACTTCTTACATCGGAATGGGATGGTATGACACAGTTTGTCCTGCTCCTATCCAGCGTAATGTTTTTGAAAATCCGGTATGGTACACTTCATATACCCCGTATCAGGCAGAAGTTTCTCAGGGACGCCTCGAAGCGTTGCTGAACTTCCAGACTGTCATCAGCGAACTGACAGCTCTGCCCCTGACCAACTGTTCTCTGCTGGACGAAGCTACCGCAGCAGCAGAGGCTGCCACGATGTTTTACGGAACTCGCAGCCGCGCACAGGCAAAGGCAGGAGCTAACACTTTATTTGTAGATGAAAATGTTTTTGAATCTACATTGGCCGTGATCCGAACACGTATGGTTCCGCAGGGAATCAATGTTGTGGTCGGCAATTACAAGACATTTACATTCACCCCTGAAGTATTCGGTGCGATCGTACAGTTCCCGAATGCAGACGGTTCGGTTGAAGATTACAAAGAATTCATCGCGAAAGCCAATGCGAACGAAACCCGTGTTGCCGTAGCTGCCGACCTGATGAGCCTGGTATTGCTGACTCCTCCGGGAGAATGGGGTGCCGATGTCGTATTCGGTAGTAGCCAGCGTTTCGGTATACCGATGTTCTACGGCGGTCCTTCTGCTGCATTCTTCGCTACGAAAGATGAATACAAACGTGCTATCCCGGGACGTATCATCGGTATCTCGAAAGATGCTTACGGACACCCGGCTTACCGCCTGGCTTTACAGACACGCGAACAGCATATCAAACGCGAAAAGGCAACTTCCAACATCTGTACCGCACAGGCTTTGCTGGCTACAATGGCCGGATTCTATGCCGTTTATCACGGAGCAGATGGGTTGCGCAACATCGCCGGACGTATCCATGCTTCTGCCGGATTCCTGGCTGCCGAATTGGAAAAGTTAGGCTACAAACAGCTGAATAAAGATTATTTCGATACCTTGAAGATCGAACTACCTGCCAACGTATCCGTCAACGCGCTCCGCGAGATCGCATTGGAATGCAAGGTGAACCTTCGCTACTTCGAAGGCGGTCAGGTAGGCATCAGTATCGACGAAACAACACAGCCTACGGATATAGGCGTCTTGTTGTATATCTTCGCCGGTGCTGCCGGAAAAGATTATATGCTGGAAGAAGCGATCCCGGAAAAGACTTATTTCGATCCGAAATTCGCTCGTACTTCGGACTTCCTGCAAGAAGATGTATTCAAGAAATATCGTACGGAAACCGAGTTGATGCGTTACATCACCCGCCTGGGACGCAAAGACGTATCGCTGGCTCAGTCAATGATCTCTTTGGGATCATGTACGATGAAGCTGAATGCTGCTTCTGAAATGCTTCCGTTAAGCCGTGCAGAGTTTATGAATATTCACCCGTATGCCCCGGAAGAACAGGTAGAAGGTTACAAAGAGCTGATCGAGAACCTGTGCTGCTACCTGGCTGAGATCACCGGATTCAAAGGTGTTACCTTACAACCGAACTCAGGTGCTGCCGGCGAATATACAGGTCTCCGCGTTATCCGCGCTTACCTGGAAAGCATCGGACAAGGACATCGCAATATCGTATTGCTGCCTGCTTCGGCTCACGGTACAAACCCGGCGAGTGCCATCCAGTGCGGTTATACGACTGTTACCGTTAAATGTGACGAGAACGGCAATATCGACCTGGAAGATTTCCGTGCCAAAGCGGAAGCTAACAAGGAGAATCTGGCTGCCAGCATGATCACTTATCCGTCTACACACGGTATTTTTGAAGCCGACATTAAAGAAATGTGCGACATCGTTCACGCTTGTGGGGGTCAATTATATATGGACGGTGCCAACATGAACGCCCAGGTAGGATTGACAAATCCGGGAACCATCGGCGCAGACGTTTGCCACCTGAACCTGCACAAGACATTTGCATCGCCTCACGGTGGTGGCGGCCCGGGTGTCGGTCCGATCTGCGTAGCCGAACATCTGGTTCCGTTCCTGCCTTCTCATCCGGTAGCCTGGGGCAGCGATCTGAATACAGTTTCTGCCGCTCCTTACGGAAGTGCTGGTATCCTGCCGATCACATACGCTTATATCCGCATGCTGGGTACAGAAGGATTGGAAACCGTTACAAAAACAGCCATCCTGAATGCGAACTATCTGGCTTCTAAATTCAAAGATACGTACGGTATCGTCTATACAGGTGCCACAGGACGTGTCGGCCATGAGTTGATCCTCGAATGCCGCGGCGTAAAAGAAGCATCCGGTATCGACGAAGGCGATATCGCCAAACGTCTGATGGACTTCGGTTACCATGCTCCTACGCTCTCATTCCCGGTACACGGTACCCTGATGGTCGAACCGACCGAAAGCGAAAGCAAAGCCGAACTCGACCGCTTCGCCGAAGTAATGGACTGCATCTGGAAAGAGATCAAAGAAGTAGAAGAAGGTAAGGCATCCAAAGAAGATAATGTGCTCAAAAATGCTCCGCATCCTGAATACGAAGTAACAGCCGATGAATGGAAGCATGAATACCCTCGTAGTAAAGCAGCTTTCCCACTGGAATGGTTGCATGACAGTAAATTCTGGATCAATGTGGCACGCGTAGACAATGCATACGGTGACCGTAACCTGATTCCGACTCTCTGTGCTTGTGAAATTTAATAACAAACAAATCTGAATGAAAAAAGTATTTATCGCTTTAGCAGCCGTTGCCCTTCTGGCAACGGCTTGCACGAAAGCACCGGAATCAAAAATCAAAGTGTACGGCTGGCAAGGCGAAGGAGGTAACACGACCGAAGAGACCTTACAAGCCGATTTTAGTAAATGGAAGTCTCATGGCCTGGACGGTATGTGCTATAATGCCGGACACGACTTACAGAAAATTCAGCGTGCAGCGAAAGTCGCTCATGCAAACGGTATGGAATATCATGCCTGGATCCCTGCCATGCTGCAAGGAGGTATGGATTCAACCCTTTATGCCGTAAACCGTAAAGGTGAACCTGCTTACGAAGTACAGGCATATGTTCCTTATTACAAATGTCTTTGTCCGAACCATGAAGGTACGGCAGAATTCCTTACTGACCTGTATGGCAAAGTGGCTGATATCCCGGAAGTGGATTATGTCCACCTGGACTACATCCGCTATGTAGACGTGATCCTGGCAAAAGGTCTTTGGGAAAAATACGGCTTAGTGATGGATGAAGAATATCCGACTGCCGACTATTGCTATTGCGATAAATGTGTAGCCGACTTCAAAGCTGCTACCGGCATCGACATCAAATCGGTTGAAGATCCTTCCAAATGCAAAGAATGGGCACAATTCCGCTGCGACCTGATCACAAAGCTGGTCGACCGCATTGCCGATACTGTTCACGCAAAAGGTAAGAAGGTAAGTGCTGCCGTATTCCCCGGTCCTGACTCTCATGCCAAATGGATGGTTCGCCAGGAATGGAACAAATGGAATATCGATGCATTCTTCCCAATGAACTACAACGATTTCTACCTGGAAGATGCTGCCTGGGTAGGCAAAGTGACCAAAGAAGAAGTGAACTCTGTCAAGGGAGAAAAACCTGTTTACAGCGGTCTGTTCATCTGTCGCGACTGGCAAAACAAAGCCAACATCAAAGATCCGGAAGGACACGGATTGATCCCGTCGGAGATTGAAGAAGCCGTTCGCGGATCAATGGAAGCCGGTGCAGCCGGTGTGGCTCTGTTCACACCAGGTAACATGACTGACGAACACTGGAAAGCTTTCGACAAGGCTATTCATCAAACTTACACTGTAAAGAAATAAAAAAAGACTTACACGAAATGTAAATACACGCAGGTATACGCAGCTCTAATTTTCTCATCTGCCTATACCTGCGTTTTACGTTTTATATTCTATATTCTAAAAACAAATAACTATCACATGAACACAACGACAAAGAAAGAGAAAATCAAATTCAGTAAAGCGTTTTGGGTAGCCAATACCGTCGAACTATTTGAGCGTGCTGCCTACTACGGCGTATTTATCGTAATAACCCTTTATCTCAGCCGCATCCTCGGGTTCAACGACATACAGGCGGCAACTATCGCCGGAACATTCTCTGCATTTCTTTATTTTCTCCCGACTTTCGCCGGTGCATTGGCCGATAAGATCGGATTCCGTAATTCCATGCTGCTGGCTTTTTCTTTACTGACTATCGGTTATGCCGGTCTAGGACTTTATCCTACCTGGCTTCAGTCTGCCGGACTGGTCGAATACGGGACTACGACTACATTTACCGGATTGCTTGAAAGTAATCTTCGTTATGGGATTATCCCAATCATGATACTGATCGTTATCGGCGGTTCATTCATCAAGAGTGTGATCTCCGGAACGGTGGCAAAAGAAACGACTCCCGAAACCCGTGCCAAAGGTTTCTCCATATTCTATGCAATGGTAAATATCGGAGCTTTCTCCGGCAAAACGATTGTAAAACCATTGCGCGAAGCATTAGGGAACGAAGGATTGATCACCCTCAACTATTTCTCCGCTTCGATGACTTTTCTCGCCTTACTCGCGATCTGGTTCTTCTATAAAAGCAGCCAGCATTCAGGAGAAGGAAAGACATTCGGACAGATATGGAAAGCATTGATCAAAGTATGTACGAACGGTCGCCTGATTATACTGATCTTTATCATCTCCGGATTCTGGATGGTTCAGCACCAGTTGTATGCAACCATGCCTAAGTATGTTTTACGTTTGGCAGGAGAAGGGGCTTCTCCCTCCTGGTATGCCAACGTAAACCCGTTGGTGGTTGTGCTGACCGTTAATTTGGTTACCCAGTTAATGCGTAAAAAAACAGCGCTGACCTCTATGACATTCGGCATGTTCATTATGCCGATATCCGCACTTTGTATGGCTTCGGGAAATATGCTCGATGGAAATACAACGATTCTGGGTATGCATCCGGTTGCCTTTATGATGGTAGTCGGTATCGTTTTCCAGGGATTGGCTGAGACATTTATATCTCCCCGTTTCCTCGAATATTTCTCATTGCAGGCCCCCAAAGGAGAAGAAGGGTTATATCTAGGCTTCAGTCATCTCCACTCGTTCCTGTCGTCCATTCTCGGATTCGGATTATCCGGTTTCTTACTAAGCAAATATTGTCCGGAACCGACCCTGTTCGCTACGCATGAAGAATGGGTGGCAGCCAGTACCAATGCCCATTATATCTGGTACTACTTTGGAGCAATCGCTTTAGTATCGGCATTTGCCCTGATTATTTATGGTCAGGTGGTAAAACGATTGGATGCAGCAAAAGCCAATTAAACATGGGGAAAAGCACCTGTCAGAGTGCTCAAAAAACCCTAAAGTGTGCACATTTCAGGTTAAAGTTGTTTGATATAAAGAATGTTTGACTACTTTTGCAATCGGTAATTTTTTTACTAATTACCGAATAATTTTCAGACAATAGAAATCTAATATTCCTATTTAATATGAGTTTAAGAATTATTGTTTTAGCGAAGCAGGTTCCGGACACACGCAACGTGGGAAAGGATGCGATGAAAGAAGACGGAACGGTAAACCGTGCCGCACTTCCCGCCATCTTTAACCCGGAAGACCTGAACGCATTGGAACAGGCCCTACGCCTGAAAGATGCCTACCCCGGATCAACTGTTACATTGCTGACTATGGGCCCGGGACGTGCCGCCGAAATTATCCGTGAAGGTTTATACCGCGGAGCAGACGGCGGCTTTTTGTTAACCGACCGCGCCTTTGCCGGAGCCGATACATTGGCTACTTCATACGCTTTGGCTACGGCTATCAAAAAAATTAATGATTATGACATCATCATCGGTGGCCGTCAGGCTATCGACGGAGATACAGCACAGGTTGGTCCCCAGGTAGCAGAAAAGCTGGGATTGACACAGATCACTTACGCTGAAGAAATCCTGAATGTGGATGAAGCAGCACGCCGTATCACCGTTAAACGTCATATCGACGGAGGTGTGGAAACCGTAGAGCCGCCGTCTAGGTCCGCTGCCTATCGTCATCACAGTAAACGGCTCGGCAGCTCCCTGCCGTCCGCGCAATGCCAAACTGGTACAGAAATACAAACGTGCCATGGGTGCACAGGAAAAAGCAGCCCACCCGACTGCCTGCCATCCTGATGTTCCGAGCGAACTGCCGTATGCAGATCTTTACGAAAAACGCCCGTACCTGAATATCCAGGAATGGAGCGTGAACGACGTAAACGGAGATCTGACACAGTGCGGTCTGTCCGGTTCACCTACAAAGGTAAAGACTATACAGAATATCGTGTTCCAGGCAAAGGAAAGCAAAACGCTGACCAGCGCGGATAAGGATATAGAAGAGATGATTGTTGAACTGTTAGCTAACCATACCATCGGATAAGATTATGAATAACGTATTTGTATATTGTGAGATTGAAGGCACAACCATTGCCGATGTAAGTCTCGAACTTCTGACCAAAGGTCGTAAGTTAGCGAATCAGTTAGGTTGCCAGCTGGAAGCAGTTGTTGCCGGTAGCGGCCTCGAAGGTGTAGAAAGCCAGGTACTGCCTTACGGTGTCGACAAAGTACACGTGTTCGATGCTCCGGGCCTGTTCCCTTACACTTCACTGCCCCACTCTTCTGTCCTGATCAACCTGTTCAAGGAAGAAAAACCTCAGATCTGCCTGATGGGTGCTACCGTTATCGGTCGTGACCTGGGTCCTCGTGTATCTTCTGCACTGACCAGCGGCCTGACTGCAGACTGTACTTCATTGGAGATCGGTCCTCACGAAGATAAACGGGCAGGTATCACGTATGAAAACCTGTTGTATCAGATCCGTCCAGCTTTCGGTGGTAACATCGTGGCAACCATCATCAACCCGGAACACCGTCCTCAGATGGCTACCGTTCGCGAAGGTGTGATGAAGAAAGAGATCCTGGATGCCAATTATAAAGGCGAAGTGGTAAAACACGACGTAGCAAAATATGTATCCGATGCTGATTATGTAGTAAAAGTAATCGACCGTCACGTTGAAAAAGCGAAACACAACCTGAAAGGTGCTCCTATCGTAGTTGCCGGAGGTTATGGCGTAGGGTCGAAAGAAAACTTCAACCTGCTGTTCGAATTAGCTAAAGAACTTCATGCAGAAGTAGGTGCCAGCCGTGCTGCTGTCGACGCCGGTTTCTGTGACCACGACCGCCAGATCGGACAGACCGGTCTGACCGTTCGCCCGAAACTCTATATCGCCTGCGGTATTTCCGGACAGATCCAGCACATTGCCGGTATGCAGGACGCAGGTATTATCATCTCTATCAACAACGACGAGAACGCTCCGATCAACACCATCGCTGACTATGTGATCAACGGTTCGGTTGAAGAAGTGATCCCGAAGATGATCAAGTATTACAAACAGAACAGTAAATAAGATATGGCTAACTTTTATTTAGATAATCCCAGCATGAAACATCACCTGCATCACCCGTTGATGCAGCGGATTGTCGAGCTGAAAGAACGCGGCTATGCCGACAAGGATAAATATGACTATGCGCCTCAGGATTTCGAGGATGCAATGGACAGCTACGAAAAGGTACTGGAAATTGTAGGTGAAATCTGTGGTGAGATCATCGCTCCCAATGCAGAGGGCGTAGACCATGAAGGTCCGTCTGTTGCTGGTGGACGTGTGACGTATGCCAAAGGTACTCAGGAAAACCTGGATGCCGTACGCAAAGCCGGCCTGATGGGTATTGCAATGCCCCGCCGTTACGACGGCCTGAACTTCCCGATCGTTCCTTACATCATGGCAGCCGATATGGTATCGCGTGCCGATGCAGGTTTTGAAAACCTTTGGGGATTGCAGGACTGTGCGGAAACACTATATGAATTCGGTAACGACGACCAGCGTCAGCGTTATATCCCGCGTGTTTGTGCCGGAGAAACGATGTCGATGGACCTGACAGAGCCGGATGCAGGTTCCGACCTACAGTCTGTTATGCTGAAAGCTACTTACTGCGAAAAGGACGATTGCTGGTATCTGAACGGCGTAAAACGTTTCATTACCAACGGTGATGCCGATATTCACCTGGTACTGGCACGTTCCGAAGAAGGCACACGCGACGGTCGTGGTTTGTCCATGTTCATCTACGACAAACGCAACGGTGGTGTGAATGTTCGCCGTATCGAGAACAAGATGGGTATCAAAGGATCCCCTACTTGCGAATTGGTATTCAAGAATGCTAAAGCCGAACTTTGCGGTGACCGCAAACTTGGTTTGATCAAATATGTAATGGCATTGATGAACGGTGCCCGCCTGGGTATCATGGCACAGGCAGTAGGTTTGAGCGAAGCGGCTTACCGCGAAGGTTATACCTATGCAACGGAACGTAAACAGTTCGGCAAAGCGATCATCGAATTCCCGGCTGTATATGAAATGGTAGCCCTGATGCGTGCCAAAGCGGACGCTTCCCGTTCCATGCTTTACGAAACAGCTCGTTTCGTAGATGTTTACAAGGCGTTGGACGATATATCCAAAGAACGTAAGCTAACTCCGGAAGAACGTCAGGAAATGAAGAAATACAGCAAACTGGCTGATGCATATACCCCGATGGGTAAAGGTATGACCACCGAATATGCCAACCAGAATGCATATGACGCAATCCAGATCCACGGTGGTTCAGGTTTCATGAAAGACTATGCCTGCGAACGTATCTACCGTGATGCCCGTATCACAAACATCTACGAAGGTACTACCCAGTTGCAGGTGGTTGCAGCGATCCGCCACGTCACCACAGGTACTTACCTGGCTCAGATCCGTGAATACGAAGCCATCGAATACAAACCGGAACTGGAAGGTCTGAAGAACAAGCTGAAAGCAATGACCGACAAGTACGAAAAAGTAGTTGCCGCGGTTACAGAAACCAAAGACAACGAATACATCGACTTCCAGGCACGCCGTATGGTAGAAGCTGCCGCTCATTGTGTCTTCGGTTACCTGTTACTTCAGGATGCCAACAAAGACGACAGTTACCGCCGTTCAGCCGAAGTATATATCAACTACGGCCAGGCAGAAGTTGACAAGATCGAATCTTTCATCAACAACTTCAACCGCGAAGATCTGGCGTATTACAGACAAGCATAATACAACCATCTCATAAAAAAGAAAATCCGGGTATCGTTTGATATCCGGATTTTTTATTTCTACATTTGTCCCAACAACCAAACAGTATTAGCTATGAACAATTACAATCCTTTATTACACCACCGTCATAGTATCCGGCTACAAGGATACGATTACTCCCAAGAAGGCCTGTATTTCGTAACGGTATGCACGCATAATATGCAATGCCTATTTGGCAACATCACCAACGGTCAAATGATATTAAACCAATTTGGCCAAATCATCGAATCCGCCTGCCAACAAATCGAACAACAATCCCCCTACATCCGCTTCAACATCTATTGCATCATGCCCAACCACTTCCACGCCATCATCGAAATCACCTCCCCCTGTACGGGCGGTTCGCGAACCGCCCTTTCCCGCCCCACCAAACCTCTCGGCCGCATCATCGGCGCATTCAAAACAATCACAACCAAAAACATTAATCTTATCAATAACACACCAGGCCAACGATTATGGCATCGCAATTATTATGAACATATTATCCGCAATGATTACTCATATCAGAATATATATAATTATATATTGGAGAATCCGGAGAGGTGGGATAGGGATAAATATAGGAGATGAAAGGGGGGATGGGGGCTATGATGGGGATAGAGGCGATGATGGGGATGGGGGGATGGGGCGACGGTAGGGGCGG
>OBYR01000414.1_pt1 | contig 35207 bp, 28 predicted proteins | sample 1495491 | NCBI WGS metagenome assembly OBYR01 (sample SAMEA2580206, study PRJEB22360) | human gut metagenome | biome: human gut; feature: human-associated habitat; material: faeces | place: Denmark | collected 2008/2010 | reverse complement strand
CCTTTAGCGCCGATGGTACTGCCGACAGGTGGGAGAGTAGGTCGACGCCGAATTTCAAATCGCTGAATTAACTAAAATCAATTCAGCGATTTTTAATGGCGAGGTAGCTCAGCTGGTTAGAGCGCATGATTCATAATCATGAGGTCGGCGGTTCAAGCCCGCCTCTCGCTACACTTAATAGCACTGATAATTAAAGCCTTCGAGAAATCGAGGGCTTTTTTATTTCCATAAAATTACATACATTTAAGCCGTTTTAAGCACTAAAGTTACACAAGAGTTACACACGATTTATAAATGGTATGGCTACTTATTCAGTATATTATGACAAAAAGCGGCTTTCTGAGGGAAAGGAAGTAAAAGCGTTAATAAGAATTACGCAATATCAAAAATATGCTTACGTTGAAACAGGATTATATTTAACTTCTTCACAGGTCGATACTGACTTATGTAGATGTTTTCTTTTTTTATACTTAGTTTTCTATTTTCTTTTTTCGTAGCTAATAAAATTGTATTTTTGTTGTTTGAAATAAAACAAATGAGTGTTGGTTTGTTTATTTTGTAACAATGATTAACAGGTAAATTTATAAGCTATGTCGGGATTGGAGTTTAATTTTAAGGAGAGCCTCGGTGCTTTTATGGTTTTGTTTGCCGTGATCGATATATTGGGGGCAATTCCAATTATTATAGGGCTTCGGGAGAAGGGACAGAAGGTGGAGGCGGGGAAGACGGCTGTTATTTCTTTTATTATTCTGGTTGCTTTTTTGTTTGTGGGGAAGGCGTTGCTTTCGCTTTTTAATGTGGATATATCGTCGTTTGCGGTGGCCGGATCGCTGGTGTTGCTGGCGTTGGCGGTGGAGATGATTTTTGGGATAGAGATTTTTAAGAATGACGGGCCTTGCAAATCGGCAACGATCGTGCCTTTGGTGTTTCCTTTGATTGCGGGGGCGGCTTCGTTCACTACTTTGTTGTCTTTGCGGGCAGAGTATAATATATTGAATATTATTATTGCCGTGGGGTTGAATATGGTGGTGGTGTACGTCGTGTTGCGTTACCTGAATGTGGTGGAGAGGATTTTCGGTAAGACGGGGGTTTATGTGATGCGTAAATTTTTCGGGATTATCCTGCTGGCTATTGCGGTACGCTTGTTTATGACAAATATTGCTTCTATTTTATAAAAGGGTTAGAGTTTTTTTATAGGAAGGGCTGTCCGGAATCGGGCAGCTTTTTTTGTTACCGAATTTTGGGAGGGATTTTGGGGAAGGTGGCGGGAGCAGAGAGATGATTTGAAAGAAAGGGGAAGTGTGAGAAGAAGAAGAGAGTGTGAAAGAGGTGAGGGTGAAAGCAGGAAAATTGGGAGCAGGGAGGTTGAATACTAAAAGTGTGAAGGGAGCGAAAATGGTTTCGGGAGGAGTTTGTTTATAAAGGATCATTTACAATAGATAGGGAGGATCCGATGGTCAGGAAAACAGGGCTGTGAATTTGTCGGCGTATTGGATATAGAGCAGAGTCCAGACAAGGAAGCGAAGGAAGCGTCCGATAAGCATGTAGAGGGCGGAAAGTTTCGGGGAGATTTTGTAGAAACCCAGGGCAATGGCGAAAATGTCGCCGACGAGAGGCAACCAGGTGAATAAGGCCAATAGCGTGCCGTAGCGGTCGATTTTCGATTTCTGATGGACGAGTTGTTCTTCTTTGACTTTGAACCATCGTTCAAGCCATTCCCATTTACCGAGCCAGCCGATCCAGTAGGAAGTGAGTCCTCCCAGCCAGTTGCCGATGGTTGCAATGGTCAGACACCACCAGATGTTGCCGCCTAAGGCGAGTATCCCGATAAGCAGAATATCGGCACTCATCGGTATGACGGTGGAGGCCAGGAAAGAGCCGATGAAAAGTCCCCAATACCCTAAATCGATCAGTGATTCCATGTGTGTTTGTTCGTTAGTTGTGTAAAAGTAGGTATGTTCGGCGTAGGAACAAAATTTGCAGATAGATTTATCGTCGGTGATGAAGCAATTGTGGAATAGAGGGGAAAGAGGGCACCGGGAAAACGATGTATTTTCAGATAGCCAACAGAGGAGTGGGATGTAAGAAATAGGAGAAGATCGGGACTAAGAAAAGTTGGAGAGGGATCATCTTGTTTGTGTTGCTATTTGCACCGGAGTGTCACAAAATTTTTCGTAAAGCGGGTTGGTTAGGATGTTTATGAGGGTGGGAAGCAGGTGTTATTTATGCTTATGATAAATGAAACGTGGAAAATTTGATGTTTATGGGATGAAAAATATTTATAATTTAGGGATGGATTTTAAATGGTGGTTGTTTATCATGTTCTGATATAGTTAGTTAATGGGGTTTGGTTCTTGTTTTTTTTATGTCTGAATGTTATTTACAGGCGAAGAGAGTGTTTTCGTTTCGAGTATTCGTTTATTTATTATTTTTGGCGCTCGCTGTGTTGGTTGTATTTTCGATCATTACGGGAAAATAGATAGGAAAGAAGGTGAGCAGGAGAGAATGTGGGAAATATATGTAACAGTGAAATGGGTTTGAACGTTAGAATGGAAAATAAAAGGACATGATGAAGAGGTTACGTTTTGCGCTGGGATTAGTCCTGATCGTAGAATTATTAATGGGACAGACGATGAAGAAGAATTTGACCGAGGAGGAGAAACGAGTGATCCTGAATAAGGGAACGGAAACGCCATTTACCGGGAAGTATTATAATTTCAAAGGTAAGGGGACTTACGTATGTAAGCAGTGCGGAGCATCGCTTTTCCGGTCGGAAAATAAGTTCGATTCGGGTTGCGGCTGGCCGAGTTTCGATGAAGAGATTCCGAAGGCGGTGAAGCGTTTGCCGGATGCGGATGGCAGGAGGACGGAGATCGTTTGTGCGAATTGTGGCGGACATTTAGGGCATGTGTTTGTGGGTGAGGGGCTGACGGCAAAGAATACCCGCCATTGTGTGAATTCGATTTCGATGGATTTTATTCCTGACCGGACGGAAAAGAGTCAGGCGACAACAGCGGAAAAAGAGGTGAAGACGGAGACGGCTATTTTTGCCGGGGGATGTTTTTGGGGCGTAGAGTATCTGATGGAGAAGCAGCCGGGTGTTTTGTCGGTGGTTTCGGGTTATATCGGGGGAACGGTGCCTCATCCCACTTATGAGCAGGTTTGCAATAAGACGACCGGACATGCAGAGGCGGTACGGATTGAGTTCGATCCGTCGAAGGTGAGTTATGAGACGCTGGCGAAGTTGTTTTTTGAGATTCACGATCCAACGCAGTTGAACCGACAGGGGCCGGATGTCGGGAATCAATATCGTTCGGAGGTATTTTATACGACACCGGCGCAGAAGGTGGTGGCAGAGAAGTTGATCGGGCAGTTGAAAGCTAAGGGATATGATGTGGTAACTAAAGTTACTCCCGCCACTACTTTTTGGCCTGCGGAGACTTATCATCAGAATTATTATGGCCGGAAAGGGACGACTCCTTATTGCCATAGTTATACGAAACGTTTTTAAGGAGGAGGGGAAGGTTTTTTGTGTAGATTGTTATTTTTATGGAATATTTAAAGTGGCAGGCTTTCTCTTTTTTGGGGGAGCCTGTTTTGTTTGTGCCCGGAATTTGATTTGATTTTGACGGATTTGTATAATTTTGTGCGTGTTAAATGTATACCGATGAGTAAGATTCTGATTATAGATGACGAGAAACAATTGCGGGGGTTGTTGTCCCGGATTATCGGGCTGGAAGGGTATGAAGTGTTTCAGGCAGATTGCTGTAAGGCGGGTTTAAAGTTGCTGGATCAGGTGAATCCCGATGTGGTGTTGTGTGATGTGCGTTTGCCGGACGGGAGCGGAGTGGAGCTGGTGAAGGAGGTGAAGCGGCTGAAACCTTTGACGGAGGTGATTTTGCTGACGGCTTACGGGAATATTCCCGACGGGGTGCAGGCGATTAAGAATGGCGCGTTCGATTATATTACGAAGGGGGACGATAATAATAAGATCATTCCTTTGTTGAGCCGTGCGGTGGAGAAGGTGGAGCTGGCAAGGCGCTTGGTGCGTCTGGAGGAACAGGTGGAGCGAAAATATTCGTTCGATTCGATTTGGGGGAAGTCGCGCCCCATCCGGGAAGCGGTGGAATTGGCACGTAAGGTGGCGGGGACGGAGGTTCCGGTGTTGCTGACCGGGGAGACCGGGACGGGAAAGGAGGTTTTTGCACAGGCAATTCATCAGAACGGGGTACGCGGGCAACGGGCTTTTGTGGCGGTGAATTGTTCGGCTTTCAGTAAGGAATTGCTGGAGAGTGAGATGTTCGGACACCGGGCGGGAGCTTTTACCGGGGCTGTCAAGGAGAAGAAAGGGTTGTTCGAGGAGGCGGATAAGGGGACGATTTTTCTGGACGAGATCGGGGAAATGGCTTTCGATTTGCAGGCGAAGCTGTTGCGTATTTTGGAAACGGGCGAGTTTATTAAGATCGGGGATACCAAGCCTACGAAAGTGAATGTGCGGGTGATTGCCGCGACGAACCGCGATTTGCAGAAGGAGATTGCGGAGGGGCGTTTCCGGGAGGATTTGTTTTATCGGTTGTCGGTGTTTCAAATTCATTTGCCGCCTTTGCGGGAACGTACGGGGGATGTCGAGTTGTATGCCCGTTCGTTTGTCAGGCAGTTCGAGCCTGTGGTGGGGAAGAGTATTGCGGAATTGGAGCCGGGATATGTCGAGGCGTTGAAGCGGCATGTGTGGAAAGGAAATGTGCGGGAGTTGCGGAATGTGGTGGAACGGAGCATGATTATTTCAGAGGGAGGCCGTCTGACGGTGGCGGATTTGCCTTTCGATATGCAGCAGGCTGCCGGAACGGAGGTGAACGCTGGCGGTTGTTCGGATTTCGATTTGGATCATGTGGAGCGTTTGCATATTCAGAAGGTGTTGCAGTATACGAAGGGGAATAAGACGGAGGCCGCCCGTTTGTTACATATCGGGCTCACTACGCTTTACCGGAAAATCGAGGAGTATCGGTTGTGATTTGAGGTTTGTTATTCCATGCGAAGGTTTATGCCGTTATGGGTATGAATCCCTGAATCGGGGGGATACCGTTTTTCCGGCGTTTTTCTTTTATTGACCGATTCATTCGTTTAAATATGATATAAAATTTCAGATTTTTTGTTTCGGCCCTCTGGAAATGAGTCGTGCCGATGTGGTTTTACCCGGAATGTTATTTTCATTTTAATAGTGTACCCTACCATTTTGGTAGGGTATTTTTTTGCGTTGATTTTTGCTGTTGTTGTTTAATGTGTTGATTCATAGTGATGTGTGTTGCTGGCTCGTTGGCATGGCATAGGTTTGGCATAGGGGAACATGAAATTTTAACGTAAAAAAATGAAGGTTATGGAAGTTTTATCTTTTTTGTTTTTGTGCGCGGTAGGCGTGCTGGTGTATTGGTTCTTTTTTAAGTGTATCGATTGGTTTGAACGCATTTAAGAGGGAGGTCTGTTATGTTTACGGTTTTATTTGTATTGAGTGTGGTGATGTTCGGCTATCTGATGTATGTGCTGATTAAGCCGGAGGAATTTTAAATTATTCGTGTTTCGGATGATGTGTGCCTGTGGGATGCAGGCAGGTTTAAAAAAAAATAGATAAGATGAATACAGAGATTTTAGGAAGTGTTTTGCAGGTAGTGGCTATGGTGGTGCTGGCTTATCCGCTGGGACGCTATATTGCGAAGGTTTATAAGGGCGAGCGTACCTGGTCGGATTTTATGGCTCCCGTCGAAAAATGGATGTATAAGTTGTGCCGTATCGACCCGACAGAGGAAATGAACTGGAAGAAGTTTTTGGTGGCTTTGTTGACTATCAATGTGTTTTGGTTTTTCTGGGGAATGATTCTTTTGGTGTGCCAGGGCTGGTTGCCGCTGAATCCCGACGGGAATCCGGGACAGTCGCCCGATTTGGCTTTTAATACTTGTATCAGTTTTATGGTGAACTGTAATTTGCAGCATTATAGCGGGGAGAGCGGTTTGACTTATTTCACGCAGCTGTTTGTCATTATGCTGTTTCAGTTTATTACGGCTGCCACGGGTATGGCTGCTTTGGCCGCCCTGTTTAAGGCGATGTCGGAGAAAACGACGAAGACGATCGGTAATTTCTGGGTTTTACTGATTAAGAGTTGTACCCGTATTTTGTTACCTCTTTCGTTGGTGGTCGGTTTTGTGCTGATCCTCGAAGGGGTGCCTATGGGATTTGACGGGAAGATGGAGGTGACTACGCTGGAGGGCGTGCAGCAGTCTGTGTCGCAGGGACCTACGGCGGCTATTGTTCCGATTAAGCAGCTGGGAACGAATGGTGGTGGTTATTTCGGGGTAAATTCTTCTCACCCGCTGGAAAATCCCACTTTCCTGACGAATATGGTGGAGTGTTGGTCGATTTTGATTCTCCCGATGGCTATGGTGTTTGCGTTTGGTTTTTATGTCCGGCGGAAGAAGCTGGCTTTCACGATTTTCGGTGTGATGCTGGTGGCTTATCTGGTGGGTGTGGGATGTGCGCATTATTATGAAATGAGTGGTAATCCGCGGATCGACGAGATTGGAGTTGCCCAGCATATCGGAGCGATGGAGGGGAAGGAAATCCGTATCGGATCGGCAGGAACGGCTTTGTGGAGCCAGACCACTACGGTGACTTCGAACGGGTCGGTGAACGGTATGCACGATAGTGTGATGCCATTGACGGGGATGTTCACGATGTTGAATATGATGATTAATTGCTGGTTCGGCGGTGTGGGCGTAGGGTTTATGAATTATTACACGTTTATGATTATCGCCGTGTTTATCAGCGGATTGATGGTGGGGCGTACGCCTGAATTTTTGGGAAAGAAGGTGGAAGCCCGCGAGATGAAGATTGCGACGATCGTGGCCTTGCTGCATCCGTTTATCATTTTGGTAGGTACGGCGGTGGCTTCGTGGGTATTGGTCAACAATCCGGAAGTCGGCTGGCTGAATAATCCGTCGTTCCACGGTTTTAGCGAGATGCTTTATGAATATACTTCTTCGGCTGCCAATAACGGTTCCGGTTTCGAGGGGCTGGGTGATAATACTTATTTCTGGAATTTCACTTGCGGGCTGGTGTTGATTTTGGGGCGTTATTTGCCGATTGTGGGACAGGTGGCTATTGCAGGGTTGCTGGCTTCGAAACGGTTTGTGCCGGAGAGCGCCGGAACATTGAAAACAGATACGGTGACTTTTGCTATGATGACTTTTGCAGTGATCTTTATTGTGGCTGCTTTGTCGTTCTTCCCGGCTTTGACGCTGGGGCCGATTGCGGAGTTTTTTAGTTTGTGATGCGGGATTTGCAGGGATATAATGTTTGATTATGGAATAATTTAATAGGTAGAAAAGATGAAATCAAATAGGTCTGCTTCTTTGTTTCCAAAGGAGTTGGTTATGGAAAGCCTGAAACAGTCGTTTATTAAGCTGAATCCGCGGTTGATGTTCAGAAACCCGGTGATGTTCACCGTGGAGGTGGCTACGCTGGTGATGTTGCTGGTGACGGTGTATATCGCGGTGTCGGGTGCTGAGGCGCAGGGGGCTGTGGGGTATAATGTGGCGGTGTTCTTTATTTTGTTTGTCACTTTGTTGTTTGCCAATTTTGCCGAGGCTATCGCTGAGGCGAGGGGTAAGGCTCAGGCCGACAGTTTACGCAAGACGAGGGAGGAGACTCCTGCTAAGTTGGTGGTGGCCGGTAAGGTGCGCACGGTGAGCAGCAGTGAGCTGAAAAAAGGGGATGTGTTCGAATGTTGTGCCGGGGATGTGATTCCTTCGGACGGGGAGATTGTCGAGGGGTTGGCTTCTATCGACGAGAGCGCCATTACGGGGGAGAGCGCTCCGGTGATCCGGGAGGCCGGAGGAGACAGGAGTTCGGTGACCGGGGGAACGAAGGTGCTTTCGGATCGTATTTTGGTGAAGGTGACTACTCAGCGGGGTGAATCGTTTTTGGATAAGATGATTGCTTTGGTGGAGGGTGCTTCCCGGCAGAAAACCCCGAATGAGATTGCTTTGACGATTTTGCTGGCCGGTTTTACGCTGGTGTTTGTGATTGTTTGTGTGACATTGAAGCCTTTTGCCGATTATTCCGGTACGGTTATCCCGGTGGCGGCTTTGGTAGCTTTGTTCGTGTGCCTGATTCCGACGACGATCGGCGGTTTGCTGTCGGCTATCGGTATTGCCGGGATGGACAGGGCGTTGCGGGCGAATGTGATTACAAAGTCCGGAAAAGCGGTGGAAACTGCCGGGGATGTGGATACTCTGTTGCTGGATAAAACGGGTACGATTACGATCGGAAACCGGAAGGCAACGAATTTTTATCCTATGGAAGGAATCGGGGAGAAGAAGTTTGTGGAGTATTGCCTGTTGGCTTCGCTGTCCGACGAGACTCCGGAAGGGAAGTCTATTATCGAGTTGGGACATGAGCGGGGTGGCCGGATTCGTGATTTGGATACTGTGGGTGCCAGGATGATCCGTTTTACCGCAGAAACAAAGTGTTCCGGGGTTGATCTTGCCAATGGGGTGCGTATCCGTAAGGGGGCTTTCGAGGCGATCCGCCGGATTTGCGAGGAAACCGGGCATGTGTTTCCCCAGGTGTGTGAAAAAGTGATTATGGCTATTTCCAGCGACGGAGGTACTCCGTTGGTGGTGGCTGTGGACGGCGAGGTTGCCGGAGTGATCGAGTTGCAGGATGTGATTAAACCGGGTATCCGGGAACGTTTCGAGCGTTTGCGGAAGATGGGGGTGAAAACGGTGATGGTCACCGGAGATAATCCCCTCACCGCCCGGTATATTGCCGAGAAAGCCGGAGTGGATGATTTTATTGCCGAGGCGAAACCGGAGGATAAGATGGAGTATATCCGTAAAGAACAGCGGAACGGTAAGCTGGTGGCGATGATGGGCGACGGTACGAACGATGCTCCGGCTTTGGCCCAGGCAGATGTGGGCGTGGCTATGAATAGCGGTACTCAGGCTGCCAAAGAGGCCGGGAATATGGTGGATTTGGACAATGACCCGACGAAGCTGATCGAGATTGTGGAGATCGGAAAGCAGTTGCTGATGACGAGGGGTACGCTGACTACGTTCAGTATTGCCAATGACGTGGCTAAGTATTTTGCTATCGTTCCGGCTTTGTTTATGGCTTCTATTCCGGCACTCGGTGCGCTGAATGTTATGGGGTTGCATAGTCCGGAAAGCGCGATTCTTTCGGCGGTGATTTTTAATGCGATCATTATCCCGGTGTTGATTCCGCTGGCTTTGAGGGGTGTGGCTTATAAACCGATCGGCGCGTCGGCTTTGTTGAGGCGTAATTTGCTGATCTATGGTGTGGGAGGATTGGTGGTGCCGTTTATCGGGATTAAGTTGATTGATTTGTTTATTGGTTTGTTTTTATAAGTAGATAAGGTTATGAAGTCGAATTTATTAAAGTCGTTGAAACTCACGCTTGTATTTTGCGTTTTTTTCAGTGTGTGTTATATTTTTGTACTCTGGATTTTTGCCCAGGTTGCGGCTCCTAATCATGGGAATGCCGATGTGGTGACCGTGGACGGGAAGGTAGTGGGGGCGGCTAATGTGGGTCAGCTTTTTACGAAGGATATTTATTTCTGGGGACGTCCTTCCCATGCCGGCGACGGTTATGATGCGGGCAGTTCCGCCGGGAGCAATAAGGGGGCTACCAATCCCGAATATTTAGAGGAGTTGAAGGTGCGTGTGGATAGTTTTTTGGTGAAGCATCCTTACCTGAAGCGGGAGGATGTTCCGGCAGAGATGGTGACGGCGAGCAGCAGCGGTTTGGATCCGGATATTTCCCTGGCCGGGGCTTATGTTCAGGTGAAACGTGTGGCGGAAGCGAGGGGAATGGATGAAGGGACGGTGAAGGCCGTGGTGGACCGGGTGAACCGGGGGGCGGTTTTAGGGATGTTCGGCCCGGCTTCCCGGGTGAATGTGCTGAAATTGAATGTGGAGCTGGATGCTGTTCAGAAACAGTTGGGAAATGAATAGAGTTTTTTGATTTTTATGTTTTGAGGGGTGATGTGTGGGTGTAAAAGGTATTTAAAATATAATTTGTTTGAAATGAAAAATTTATTGAAAAAGGTTGCTGTGCTGGCCGTTGCAGGATGTATGGTGTTCCCGGTGAAGGCACAGGAGGAAAAGGGTGTTTGTTTCGAGGTTGGCGGCGATTTTGTGAGTTCGTATGTGTGGCGTGGTTTTTACCAGGGGGCTCAGGCTTGTTTGCAGCCTACTTTGAGTGTCGGTTATAAGGGGTTGTCTTTGACCGCCTGGGGATCGACCAGCCTGGCCGATGTGGCCGAAGGGCATAAAGAGATCGACCTGACGCTGGCTTATGAGTTCGGCGGATTTACGGTGCAGGTGGCAGATTTGTGGTGGGACGGACAGGGCAATAATCGTTATTTTCATTATGATAATCATGTCACCGGGCATCATTTTGAAGCAGGGATCAGTTATGAACTGCCTTTTGAGAAGTTCCCGCTAAGCTTGTCGTGGTATACGATGTTTGCCGGGGACGATAAGAAAGATTTTTCACCGGAACATGAATATGGCAAGCAGGCTTATTCTTCGTATGCGGAGTTGAATTATCCGTTTGCAGTGAAAGGGGTGGATTTGCAGGCTACATTCGGTTTTGTACCTTACCGTTCGGAAACGGGGGTGGGGTATGATGTTTCCGGTTTTGCGGTGACGAATGTGGCGTTGAAGGCTACGAAGGATATCCGGTTTTCGAAGCGTTTTTCTATGCCTTTGTTTGTGAATCTGATTGCTAATCCGGCACACGAGGATGTGCATTTGGTTTTCGGATTTTCCATTTGAGCGTTTGTTTGTTATAAGGATGTTTGACAGATCGCCTCTTATCGGAGGCGATCGGTTTTTACGGGCTATATAAAAAGTGGGGTGTATGGAGTCGGAGAGTATGTTTTCCGGGACTATTTTTTATACGAAAGAGTTTGCGGATTATGAAAGGGTCTATCTGGAACGTTCCTTTCAGGCTTGTTATGATGTGGGTTGTTGTGCTGCGCAGGAGGCGGGGTTTACACGTATTCTTTCGCAGTTGCAAAATTCTTTGCAGTTGAATAGCGGGGAGTATTTGAACTGGGTGGCCGATTTTTTAGGCGGTATCCGGAGGAACGGCGAGGGTATATCGGCGAGGTTGTTGTTGTTCGTTGTGGATTTAAGCCGTTTGAATGCCTGGGTCGAAAAGTTGTATCAGCGGTACGGATTCGATCGGTGTATTGTTCAGGATATTGGTTATCTGGATTATTGCCCGAATGGGTTTAATGAGTTTTTGTTGAGGTATTATTATTATTGTTTTTTATTGGATAAGTATTCGGTTTTGGGAAAGAGGGATGAGCGGGTTTTGGTGAGGGACCGGGAGTTGCTTTTGAAGAATCGGTTGTGTGACCGGATTACGCTTTTGCGGGTGGCGGCTGAGTTGGGTTTGAAGGTGTGAATCGGGAGAGGGATGTTTTATTGTTGCCGAAGTTTGTGTTATTTTGTCCTGTTTTATTACTTTTAGGTCAAAATAAGATATGATATGAAGGTTTTTCGGTTGATTTTGTTGGCTATGGCTACGGCTTTGGCGGTTATTAATTTTTGGACGATCGATTATAATGATTTGTGGGGGAAGGTGAGCCAGTGGGCTTATATGCGGATTGCTTTCGCTGTGGCGCTGGTGGTGGTGCTGGTGGTTATGATCCGGAGAACTCCGGATAAAAAGGCCAGAACGGGGAAGTGAGCGGTGTGTGGGGGGGATGAGGTGTCCGTTTGCCTGTGTTTTTCTTTTCATTTCGACAGGATTTTTCCATTTTGGAAAGGATTTGTCGTGGGGTTTTGTGGGGTGTGGCGTTGTAAGAGGCTGGTTTTTAGAAAGGTGTAGGTCTTTGCTGTTTTGTGGCATGGATTTGGCTGTTTTGTTGTGGGAAGGAGGGGTTCAATCGGTTTTTTAGTATGGATAAGGAACAAAGCGTACAGCATTTTTTAGATTTGATTAAGCGTTCCCGCCGGGGGAAGTTTAAGGTGTATATCGGTATGATTGCCGGGGTAGGGAAGACTTACCGGATGTTGCAGGAGGCGAGGCAGTTGCTGGAGAGCGGCGTGGATGTGAAGGTGGGGTATGTGGAAACGCACGGGCGGCAGAATACCGAGGCGCAGCTGGAGGGATTGCCCGTGATTCCCCGGCGGAAGGTGTTTTATAAGGGGAAGGAGTTGGAGGAGATGGATTTGCAGGGTATTTTGCAGGTGCATCCGGAGGTGGTGATTGTGGATGAGCTGGCGCATACGAATATCGAGGGAAGTGTGAACGAGAAGCGGTGGCAGGATGTTTTTGATTTGCTGGATGCGGGGATTAGTGTGATTACGGCTGTGAATATTCAGCATATCGAGAGTTTGAATGAGGAGGTGCAGGATATAACAGGGGTGGAAGTGAGGGAGCGGGTACCGGACGGGGTTTTGGAGCAGGCGGACGAGGTGGTGAATATCGACTTGACGGCGGAGGATTTGGTGGCCCGGTTGAAGGCGGGGAATATTTATAGGCCGGAAAAGATTCAGACGGCTTTGGATCATTTTTTTAAGAGTGAACATATTTTGCAGTTGCGGGAGCTGGCGTTGAAGGAGGTGGCTTTGCGAGTGGAGAAGAAGGTGGAGAATGAGGTGGTGGAGAGCATTGGGTTGCGGCATGAGAAGTTTTTGGCCTGTATCAGCAGTGCGGAGAAATCGCCCCGTCGGGTGATCCGTAAGACTGCGCGGTTGGCTACGCGTTATAATTGCCGTTTTGTGGTGTTGTATGTGCAGACACCCCGGGAAAGTCCCGACCGGATTCCGTTGGCGCATCAGCGGTATTTGCTGAATCATTTTAAATTGGCTACGGAGTTGGGCGGGGAGGTGGTGCAGATGCAGGGGCAGCGGGTGACGGAGTGTATTGTGGAGGTGTGCCGGGAGCGGCAGATCAGCACCGTGTGCCTGGGTAAGCCTTCTTTCCGGGGCTGGTGGCCGGGTGGAGGCCGTTACCGGAAGCTGGTGGATGAGCTGGGAAGGCTGAATGTGGATATTGTTATTTTGGCAGATAGACAAGGGTATGAGGATCAAGACTAAATTAACTTATGGAATAGGGGTGTTGTTCGCCATTATAGTGTTGCTGGTGGCTTTGTCGGTGAAGTATATCGACGATATGTCGGCGGCGACGCGGAATATTTTGGCGGATAATTATCAGTCGCTGGATTATGCCAGGGGGATGTTGCGGGCTTTGGAAGATGTGGAGACGGGGAAGGAGGCTTTGCCTGTTTTCGCCGATTATCTGGATAAGCAGCAACGGAATGTTACGGAGGTGGACGAGGCGGAGGCGACAGCCCGGCTTCGGCTGCATTTCGAGAAGTTGAAGCAGGAGGTGACGGATGAGGCGGTGCGGCAGGTACGGCAGGATCTGGACGGGATTATGTCGCTGAATATGGCTTCGATTTTGCATAAGAGTGAGCTGGCGGGGCAGACGTCGCGGCGGGTGTTGTGGTGGATTGGCATTGTGGGTGGTTTGTGTGTGGCTGCGGGTCTGGGGTTGCTGGTGGTGTTTCCTTCGTCGATTGCACGGCCTATCCGCGAGTTGACGGACGGTATTGTGGAGATTTCCAACCGGAATTACGATAAGCGTTTGTGTTTTCAGGGGACGCAGGAGTTTGCCGAGGTTTCGTCTTCGTTTAATAATATGGCGGAGAAGCTGGCGGAGTTTCGCCGGAGTACGCTGGCAGATTTGTTGAGTTCTAAGAAGTTTGTGGAGGCGGTGGTGAATAGTATCCACGAGCCGATTTTAGGGCTGGACGGGAATAGGCGGATTTTGTTTGTGAACGAGGAGGCTTTGACGGTGTTGAACCTGAAGCGCGAGGAGGTGGTGGGGAATTTCGCTCCGGAGCTGGCTTTGCGGAATGATTTGCTGCGCCGGTTGGTGAGGGAGCTGATTAGCCCGAATGAGCATAAAGAGCCTTTGAAGATTTACACGGATGATAAGGAGAGTTATTTTCAGGCGGAGTATATTCCGATCCGGGTGACGGAAACGGGTGAGGAGAAGGCGAAGTATATCGGGGATGTGATTTTGTTGAAGAATATTACAGAGTTTAAGGAGCTGGACGCAGCGAAAACGACGTTTATTTCGACGATTTCCCACGAATTGAAGACGCCTATTTCGGCTATTTTAATGAGTTTGAAGCTGCTGGAGGATGAACGCGTAGGGCAACTGAACGACGAGCAGCGTTCGCTGGCCGAGGGGGTGAAGGAGAATAGCGAGCGTTTGCTGGGGATTACCGGGGAGTTATTGAAAATGACGCAGGTGGAGACCGGAAAGTTGCAGTTGAGCCCGAAGGTGACGAAGCCTATCGAGTTGATCGATTATGCGGTGAATGCTACGCGGGTTTTGGCGGAGCGGTTCGGTTGCAATGTGGAGGTGGAATACCCTGCGGAGAAGATGCCGAAGTTGTTTGTGGATAGCGAGAAAGTTGCCTGGGTGATTACCAATTTGCTGTCGAATGCCATTCATTATTCGAAAGAAAATTCGAGGGTGATTGTGGGGGCTGTGCATGGGGAAGGTGTTGTGGAGATTTATGTGCAGGATTTTGGAAAGGGCATCGATCCCCGGTACCACCAGAGCATTTTCGACCGTTATTTTCGTGTTCCGGGTACGAAGGTGCAGGGAAGCGGTTTAGGGTTGGCTATTTCTAAAGATTTTGTGGAGGCTCATAACGGGGCGATCCGGGTGGAGAGCGAAGTGGGGAAAGGTAGCCGTTTCACGGTGACTTTTCCGGTGCGCTGACGGTGCGCTGATGGCGTGTGGATGGAGTTGCCGTTGAAAAGAGAGAGAATAGAAGGGAGGGAAAGTGCGGCAGAAAGGGAGATTCCCCCGAACAGGGATGGTTAGATATAAAAAGTCGTTGCAATTGATTGGTTGCAACGACTTTTTTTATAGGTATGCGGCAGGCGCGTTATTTTCTGTGTTGTTGTTTATGGCCTGTCGCCGTATTGTCTTTACGGGTTATCCGGACGTTGCCGGATTTATACCTGCTCGATGTTGAGTTTCCCTTTTGCGCCGGGGGTGAACACCAGGCATTTTTGAAGCAGGGTGTGGTTTTCGAAATCGATGATGAGGTTGGGATCGAAGTATTTGCCATTTACGCGCACCTCAAAATGGAGGTGGTCGGTGCTGGCGCGTCCGGTCTGTCCTGAAATGGCTATCGGCTGTCCGGCTGTGACGCGGTCGCCTGATTTTACCATTCGTTTCGAGGCGTGTCCGTAGACGGTTTCCAGTCCGCTATAATGCCGGATAACGATGACGTTTCCATATCCCCGCGCTGTTCCTGACACACGTACCACTCCGTCGAACGCGGCGAGAATGGTGTCGTGTTTATTGACTTTGATGTCGATGCCTCCGTGGTTTCTGCCCCTTTCCGTTCCGAAGGGAGAGATCACTCTTGCTCCCGGCAGAGGAAAGCAAAAGGCTTCGTCGGTGAGCTGGCTGAAATCGATGATGAGTTCCTGTTTCCGGTCGATGAACGATTGATCGGTCAGTCCCACCATGTAGCGTTCCGCCCCGGTGAAGTTTTCGTTGATTTGGAGGGTGGGTCTATATATTTCCACCGGTTGAGGCCGATAGAAAGATAGGTTGATTTCAGAGGAAGGATAAAGGGTTTCGAGATCGGGGAGAAGGGGAACAGGCTGGTAGGATATTTGTGTGGGAACATTTGCGTGCCTTGCGCAGGATAGTGTGCCTATGGCCATGCAGGTAACGATTAGTGTTTTCCAGTTTAATTTCATGCCTTTCTTTTTGGTTAATACTGTGCTGTGTTTGTTATCCCTTTGATTTACAGCTTATGTTGCAAATGTAGGTGAAATATTTCCGTTTTGAGGGAAAATGTTAATATTGCAACGTAATTTAACTCGTAAACGTTTGTATTTAACAGTTGAAAGTGCTGTCGGGAGGTTATATTTTAACTTTTTGCTTTGTTCTTTATGGTTTATTTGTGCTACATTTGCCGCGTTTTAAGCAGGTATTGATCTTGTTGTTTGTATCATGGAATGGTTGAATAGTATTTTTATCGAGCATAGTGTTATTCAGGCGGTTGTGGTGCTGTCGCTTATTTCTTCGATAGGCCTTGCGCTGGGACGAATCACTGTTATGGGGGTTTCGCTGGGAGTGACTTTCGTGTTTTTTGCGGGTATCCTTGCGGGGCATTTCGGTTTGTCGATCGATCCATATATGCTGAATTATGCAGAGAGTTTCGGTTTGATTATTTTCGTCTATGCATTGGGGTTGCAGGTGGGGCCCGGTTTTTTCGGTTCTTTCCGCAAGGGAGGGATTACGCTGAATTTGTTGGCTGTGGCTGTGATTTTGCTCGGTACGATCCTGACTTTGGTGTTTCATGCGGTGACAGGGGTTTCTTTACCGGATATGGTGGGTATTTTGTGTGGCGCGGTGACGAATACGCCTGCGCTGGGTGCGGCCCAGCAGACTTTGAAGCAGATGGATATAGCGTCCGCTGATCCGGCATTGGGGTGTGCGGTGGCTTATCCTTTAGGGGTTGTGGGGGTGATTTTGGCTTTGATTTTTATTCGGAAAGTGTTTCCGGTGCGCTCCGGGCAGAAGCTGACGAGCGACGGGAAGTCCCGTCAGACTTATATTGCCGGGTTTCAGGTTTGCAATCCGGGTATTTTCGGGAAGACGATTAAGGATGTAGCTCATTTGGCGGCACATAAGTTTGTGATTTCGCGGGTGTGGCGTGACGGTAAGGTGACGATTCCAAATTCGGAGACGCGTTTGCAGCCGAACGACCGTTTGCTGGTGATTACGACGGAGGCGGATGTGGAGTCGCTGACGATGTTTTTCGGGGAGCAGGAGAATGTGGATTGGAATAAGGAGGATATTGACTGGAATGCGATCGATAGTCAGTTGATTTCCCAGCGTATTGTGATCACCCGTTCGGAGATCAATGGAAAGAAGCTGGGATCGTTGAAGTTACGGAATCATTATGGAATCAATATCACCCGTATTTACCGGGCGGGAGTGGAGTTGCTGGCCACTTCGGAGCTGGTGTTGCAGTTGGGCGATAAGCTGACGGTGGTGGGTGAGGCTGCCGCTATTTCCAATGTCGAGAAGGTGTTGGGCAACCGGGTGGTGAGCCTGAAGGAGCCGAATTTGATTGCCGTGTTTATCGGTATCGCGCTGGGACTTGCGCTGGGGGCTATTCCTTTTGCCATTCCGGGGATTAGCTATCCGGTGAAGCTGGGGCTTGCCGGAGGGCCTATTATTATGGGTATTTTAATGGGGGCTTTCGGGCCTCGCCTGCATATGATTACGTATACGACGCGTAGCGCGAACCTGATGTTGCGCGGGTTGGGGCTTTCTACTTATCTGGCTTGTTTGGGGCTGGATGCCGGGGCGCATTTTTTTGAGACGGTTTTCCGTCCCGAAGGCCTTTTGTGGATTGGCCTGGGTTTTGCGATTACGGTTGTGCCCGTGCTGTTGGTGTGCGTGTGTGCGTTGAAGTTGATGAAGATCGATTTCGGCTCTCTGGCGGGGATGCTTTGCGGAGGGATGGCGAATCCGATGGCGTTGAATTATGTGAATGCTACGGTCGAGGGGGATAATCCCGCCGTGTCTTATGCGACTGTTTATCCGTTGTCGATGTTTGTGCGCGTGATTTTGGCGCAGTTGGTGCTGATGCTGTTTTTATAGGTCAGTTGTTTTTTCCTGTCAATATGTCGAGCACCATTTCGCGGCGTTGGCGTGATATGCTGACGCTGGAGCCGTCTTTCATGCGTATGTATCCTCCGTCGGTTTTGATAAAGCTTTTGACCTGCCTGAGGTTGATGAGGTGGGATTGGTGTACCCTTAGGAAGTGGCAGGGGGTGAGCAGTTCGTCGAATTCTTTGAGGGTTTTCGATACGACGAGTTTTTGCCCGTCGGTGAGGTGGAAGGTGGTGTAGTTGTTTTCCGCTTCGCAACGCACGATGGTGCTGATTTCTATGAATTCTATTTTGTCGGAGAGGGAGAGGGCGATGGTCTTGTTTTCGTCCGGCAGTTTGCTGTTCCGCAGCAGGTGTCGCATTCTTTGGTTTTCCTCCCGGAGTGCGATTTTTTCTTCCGCTTTTTTTACAGCCTGTTTCAATTCTTCGGTATCGATGGGTTTCAGGAGATAGTCGAGCGCACTGAATTTGACGGCCTGTATTCCGTAGTGTCCGTAGGCGGTGACGAAAATCACTTCAAAATCGGGTGCGGAGAGGCTTTCGAGCAGGGAGAAGCCGTTCCCTCCCGGCATTTCTATGTCGAGGAATACTAGGTCGGGCTCGAGGCGCAGGATTTCGTTCCGGGCTTCGGCGGCAGAGGCGCAGCAGGCGGCTACGGTTATCTGCGGGCAATGGGAGTGGAGGTGGTGCCGGAGGTTTTCGCGGTTGTTGAGTTCATCGTCGACGATTATTGCTTTCATGTTTTTTGTGTTTTTGAGGTTTTATACCGGGATCGAAAGGATCACCCGGCAGCCGCTTTGTGGTTCGGTGTCTTGCCTGTTTTTCAGCAGAATGCCGATGTGCGCGCTATATTGTTTGTTTAGCAGGCGAAGCCTTTCTTCGGTGATTCGCAGGCCGAACCGCCCGGAGTGTTCCGGGCGGGTTTCGAGTCCTTTGCCATTGTCGGTTATTTCACAGTAGAGTGTGTTGCCTGTTTTGTAGATACGGAGTTCAATTTCGCCTCCTCCCTGCGGGATGATGCCGTGGATAACGGCGTTTTCCACGATGGGCTGGAGCAGCATTCCGGGAATTTCTTCCAGGTCGGGATCGACCGACGTTTCCACGGTGATCCGGGTTTCGAAAGGGGTACGCAGTTGCTCCAGCTGGAGATACAGGCGGATCCGGGCGAGTTCGTCCGAGAGCGGGATAAGCTGTTTTTCAGAGGTGTCGAGCACGTTGCGCAGCAACTTGGAAAAATCGGTGAGGTAGCGGTTTGCGGTGTCGTTGTTGCCCCGGACGATCAGGGATTGAATGGAGCCGAGGGCGTTGAACAGGAAATGAGGGTTCATTTGTGAGCGCAGGGCTTTCAGTTTGAGTTCGGCCAGCTGGCGGGTGCGTTTTATGCGTCCGAACCGGAGGTATAGGATTGCTGCCGCAATACCGAGGCAAAGGAGCAGTCCCAGCAGGAAGGAGTAGACGGTTGACCTGTTGAAGGTTTTCGGTTTGTCTTTGGTTTGGAGCGTTTGCCGGAATACGGTTTCCAGTTGGTCTATGCCATAGGTGGTTTTGGTTATTTCCCGGGAGATGATGGTTCCGTCGTTTTTCATAAGAATCATGGTCCAGGGCGACAGGTTGAGCTTTTCTTTGTCGGCATCGATCAGGCTGTCGGCAATGAAGTGGTAGAGGTGTTTTTCCCGGAGGCTGTCGGGCAGGAATTGTTTCCGGCTTTCCGGGCGAAAATAGCAGAGGGTTGTTTTGTTTGCCACGCCCAGTTTGTCGAGTATGTGCCCGATGGTGGCGTTTGTGATGAAATCCTGCGGATCGCCGAACACGTAGGAGTCACTGAGCAGGATGTAGCCGTCCGCTTTTTTCTTCAAAGGCAGGCTGTCGGTGATGCTAAGGCCGAGGGCCCGGATGTTTGCTCCGGGTTCGAGTTTTTCATATTGTTGCCAGCTCCGGTTTAGGTCTCTCAGTATCCGGGGGTCTTTACACAGGGTGTTGAAGTCTTCGTACTCGCGCCGGGAGTAAGAGAGCTGGTGCGCCTCCATGGTGGAACTGAGGTTTTCCGCCAGGCGGAACAGGCGCGGATAGCCTGAAAAGAGTTGCTTTTGCAGGTAATAGGTGTCGGTGTCGTATTCCCACCAGGCTTTGTTGGTGAGGTTGTCTTGGTTGAGTTGCTGGGTTTTATATTGGAAATAAGCATTCAGGAAGTTGTGGTAGTATTCCGGCTGGTAAATGTAGTCGGTAAATGGGTTGACTTGGGTGAAGGGGGCTTTTTCCCAATCTATGGCATAGTCGGTCGCGGAGATTTCTTTGCGCTGGGCGAGCAGAAGGTTCCTGATGCGCAGGGTGATTTCCCAGTAGGCTGCGTTGAGTTCCGCCGATTTTTTCCAATAGGGATGAAGTGTGCTGTCGTGTTTCGCGAGCAGTTCTGCGTATATGTTTTTGCCTGTTTCGATCTGTTCGCTCAATTCCTGAGGTGTTTTGAGCAGGAACAGGCTTTGGTAGTTGTTGAGTGTGAAGAAATCGTCGTGTTTTTCGAGTTCCTGCCAGAAACGGTAGCTGCCTGCATTTTTCCCTTCGAAAGTGTAGGTGCCTTTGCCTGTTTCGCGGATGGTGAGGGTGTCGCCGGGCAGCAAATGGAGGGGTAGGCTTGCCAGCCAGGTTTGTGCCGGGGCGGAAAGGTAGGTGGCGAGGGTGTAGCTGCTGTCGGGTTGGGCACGCAGGAACCGTTTGTCGTTGTCGATGGTGACGGTTTTGTCGGCTTCCGGCAGGGGATTCAGGGGGAAATACCGGATGAGAAGGTTCGGGACAATGGGGAACGAGCCGTCGAGTACCCGGACGGTGTAGGTGGAATCGGTATATAATGTTCCCGGGGTGGAGTGGGTTATCCCTGAGAGGGAGGGGAGCATGGTGTTGTGCAGCCAGCGGGTTAGTTGGAGTTCTACGCTGCCTGTCATTTGGGTGAGCCCGGTGGTGTTTTTGAGCCCTGAGGGGATTGTCAGGGTGGTGTAGCGCAGAAGTGTATCTTTTACGGTGAGCTCAACGGCTTCTCCGTCCGGTAGGTGTTCTTGTTCGAATTCCATCAGGTAGTTCGCGGAAAGCGGGGTTTCGGAACAGTAGGAATCGAAATATTCCCGGTAGTTGTTCAGGGGCAGGGTGCGGTTGTGGTACACGTGGCGAAGGTATATTTTCCAACGTGTTTTCCAATGTTTTGTGCCTTGGGTGGATTTGTCCACCACGATCCTGACGGTGATTTTCCTGACGTTTTCCGCCTGCCAGGGATTTGGGTTTCCGGTGTTGTTTGCTTGTGGGAGGAAGGTGGTGTATTCCAAATCAATCCAGTTGCCCGGGGCCAGAACCGGGAAGTCTTTGCCTTGTGCATACAGGAGGATGAGCAGCAGAGAACATAGGAGTGTGATTGTTTTCATAGCGGTAAAGTTAGAATTTAAAATTTGCAGGTGAAAGGTTGTCGGTTTGTTTGTTGTGGTCTTATTGCCCGGGTTTGTTTACCAGCCGATAGAGTTTTTCTTTGTCCGGTTTTTCCCTGACATCGATTTTATCGAATTTTCCTCCGGGATAGACGAGGTAGGCGGTGGGAAAGGAACGGATTTACAGAGTCGGGGATGGTGAACATCCATTTCCTTTTTTCGATTTCTTCACCCGGTACGAATATGTGGGCGATTGCTTGTCCGGGCATAGAAAAACGGGTTTCCACTTTTTCGATCTGGCTTTTGTCATCGAATTGAAAACAAAGCCGGGCTTCTTTTTGTGCCTGGGACAGGAAGGCTCCCAGCAAAAGAATCAGTGTCATGATTTGTTTTTTCATAGGTTTTATTTTTCATGTTTGGTTTGATTCGATAGCGAATTTATGCCGGATGCCGGGAAAGAAACGGGCTATTTAGTATCCGGAGGTTTTCATTTAGTATCCGATGGGGATAAAGGAGGGGATTTGTGTTTGCCCGGAAGTTTGGAGAGAGGGAAGGTGTGGGAAAGGATGGGAATGAGGCCGGATGGGTAGAGGTGGGGATGGGGTAGGGGGATTTAAGAAACGGGAACTACCGGATTGTGGCAGTCCCCGTTTCCGGTCGCTATGAGAAATAGGTTATTGGGCTGTTTTTGCGGAGTTTCGGTTGTCCGGTTGGGCGGGCTCTACGCAAACGGGAGGGGTTGCAGGCCGTTGACCTCCGGTGGTGGCTCGAATCCTAGTCACATCTTTGGATGATCTCCGGGTTGTGTCGAGTTGTATGTTCGTGGTGTGTATTTTGTATCCAATGATGTCTTCCACGGATATGTTTTGTTTGGGCGATAGCTGAAGGTCGAATCTGGATTCGCTGATTTCAACTTCTTTCGGGGTATATCCGGGCAGTAAGAAAAAGACCGGATTACCGGGGGATATTGTCAGGGCATAGTGTCCCAGGCTGTCGGTGAGGGTGAATGGTCGGGCGCTTTTAATTTTGACACAAACTCCTTTTATGGGGGTACCCGTGAGGCTGTCGGTGATCGTTCCGCTGATCCGGAGGGAATCGGGGGAGGCCAGAGCGGTGAAGGAATGGAGGATTCCCGCTATGAGAAACAGGAGCAGGAATTTTGGGGTTGTCCGGTTGTTTTTCATTTTTATGAGTTTTGGTTTAACGTTTTTCTATTGTATAGATGTTTCCGGTGACGAAATTCCATAAATTTTGATTTTTTATTTCACGAAAACCGGATTACCTGAAAGAAAAAGCCGGAACGGAGGTGCTATTTGCTTATAAATTTATCCTGAATGTATTGGAAGAATTTTTCCCGGTACAGGTCGCTGATGGGGATGTAGGTGTCTTTGTCCATGATGATGCGCAGGCGGGATATTTCCTGTATTTTTTTCAGATTGACAATGTAGGAACGGTGCACCCGCATGAAAAGGTCTTTGGGCAGGCGTTCTTCCAATTTTTTCAGACTGAGCAGGATGATGAGCGGTTTGGCTTCGTTTTCCAGGTAAATGCGGAGGTATTCGCTCATGCTTTCGATGTAGCGTATGGAGGGGATGTGTATTTTTACAATCCTGTAATCGGATTTAAGGAATAGGGTGTCGTCTGTTTCTCCCGCAGGTTCTTTGCCTGCGGGAGAGATGAGTTCCAATTGTTTTTTTATTTTATTGGCCGCCCTTTGAAATTCGTCCAGCCCGAAGGGTTTTAGCAGATAGTCGATGGCATCTATTTTGTAGCCTTCCACCGCATATTCCGAGTAGGCGGTGGTGAAGACTACCAGCGGGGGATCGGTGAGCGAGCGGATGAAATCCAATCCGTTCAGGTCGGGCATGTTGATGTCGAGAAATAGGGCATCGACCGTTTTTTCCGAAAGCACTTTGGTGGCTTCGAAGGTGTCCTGGCAGGCTGCTTCGAGTTGCAGGAACGGTATTTTACCGATGTAGGTTTTCAGTTGTTCCAGCGCCAGAGGCTCATCGTCTATTGCTATGCAGCGTATCATATTTTCACAGGTATTTCCAATAACACTTTATATATTTTCGGGTCGGCCTCTATGCTGAGGTGGAAGTTATCGCCGTAGAGCAATTTCAGCCGTTTTTTCATGTTTTCCAGTCCGATGCCGCTGTGCGGGTCCTGGTTGCTGGGCTGGTTGCTGTTGATGCAATGGAAGACGATTTGTTTTTCTTCCAGTTTCAGCGAGAGGCAGATGAACGATTCCGACTGGTAGCTGATTCCGTGTTTGAAGGCGTTTTCCACGAAGGTGATGAACAGCAGGGGCGGAATTTGTATTTCGGGCACTTCTTCGGGTATGTCTGTCTGAATTTTCACTTTATCCGTGTAGCGCAGGCTCATCAGGGTGATGTAGTGTTTCAGGAACTCTATTTCCCGGCTGAGCATGACGGTGCGTTTCGCTCCTTCGTAGAGGAGGTAGCGCATGAGTTTCGAAAGCTCCAGTATGGTATATTTTGCTTTCTCGGCATCGATGTCCACCAGCGCGTGGATGTTGTTCAGCGTGTTCATGAAGAAATGGGGGTTGATCTGGTATTTCAGGTATTCCAGTTCCCGTTGCAGGTTGTGGCGTTCCAGCTCGTTGAGGATTTTTTCGTCCTGCTGGGATTTGAACAGCAGCTTTATGCCGATGTTGAATCCGATCATCAGCAGGGCTATGATGAAGCGGAGCATGTCGGGGTCGAGGAAGAGCGGCTGGGGCTGCTGCATTTGGCGTGCAGGAATTCCCGGAGGCTCTTTGGGCCCGTTGCGGTTCGGTTTGGCCTGTTTCGGGTTGCGGCCGGGTTTCCCCTGGTCTTGTGGCGAATTGAATTTTTCTTCTTCCGGCGCGGGGAAGTTGCCCATCTCCGGCGGAGTGGTTTCCTGTTTGGCTTGCGGGGGCATTTCCTGTCCTGCGCGGAACGGTTGTTCCTGCCTGCCCCGGGGCGGCTCGTGGCGCTCTATGCGTGCGGGCATGCCGAATCCTTTGTTCCGGGCGCGGTCTGACCAATTTTGCGTTAGCTGGAATATCGCCAGCAGCCCGACGAGGGAGAGTACATAGCATAAGGTTTTTTTCTTTAGCAGTAGCCGGGGAGCTAACCAGAAGTTATGAATCAGAAACAGGATAAAGAAAGGCAGGGTGTCGTACCACAGTTTGTAGACATCCGTCCACCGGAAGGTCATGACCTCGTTTCCGGCGGTTTTCAGGTAGACCCCGGCAGGCAGGGCTGTGAAAATCACCAGCCAGAGGGCTGTGTAGATCAGCAGTTCGTGGAGTTGTGGTTTCGTTATGTGTTTCATCAAGACGTATTTTCTTGTTATCAGCAAAAGTAGGCAGAGGGTTATCGCCAGGCAAATAAAATCGACGGGCGTGTTGATTTTATCGGCGGAAACTGTCCTTCACAGGCCGTCCCGGGGGCCTCCGCCCATTCCCCCGCTGAATCCGTAGGTGGTGACCATTGTGTTCAGGGTGAAGGATGCCAGTTGCGATCCGTCGGTGTAGGCTCCTCCCCGTATCAGCCCGTGAAAGTTTTCGCCTCCTGAGGTTTGCCCGCCTGCCGAGAGGGTGTAGACGGCGTTTTGTTTCAGGGAAGGAGAGCTGATGAGTACGGTCATTTGGGAGTAGGAACGCGGTATTTTATAGATCAGGATGTTCGCACCCCCGCTATCTGCCAGGGAGAGGTAGGTGTTTGCCGATCCGCTGCCTCCGTAGATGATAGAGGGTTGCCGGCATTGTCCGGCGGTGGGGACGCTGGTCGATCCGCCGATGCCGATAACCGTTCCTCCGTCGATGATGAAGGTGTTTTGGTCGCAGTCGATTCCGTCTTCCGGCATCCGTGTGCCGGAGGCTACGGTTGTTCCTCCGCTGATGGTGAGGGTGCCGTTGGAGTCGATTCCGTCGTTGCCGGAACTGTACGCATACAGGTTGCCGCCCGTGATGGCGATGTGGTCGGAGGCGTTCAGGGCATCGTCGTAGGCCGATACTTCGATGTTCCCTCCGTTGATGGTTAAGGTGGCTTTGCTTTCTATGCCTTCGCTGTTTTCGCCCCCGCTGGCACGCACTTTGATTTCTCCCCCGTTGATAGTGAGGTTGGCATCGCTTTTGATTCCTTTGGGCGAGGTGTCTAAGTTCCCGTAGATGTATTGTTGCCCGGTGGTGATTACTTTTACCGTTCCTCCGTTGATGGTGAGGTCTTTGTCGGTGCTAAGGCCTTTGCCGCCCGTTCCGGTGCTTTTCAGTGCCAGTGTCCCGGCATCCATAGTGAAGGTACCGTCGCATTTGATGCCTGCACAGCCGGATACGTCGTTATCCTCGTATACGCCGCCGCCGGAGGTAATCACCGTGGTGCGTCCCCCCGTGATCCGGATGTCCCCGTCGCAGGACAGGCCTTTGGAAGCGTCGGCAATGGTTTGGATGTTCAGCACTCCGCCTCCGATGATGATGTTGTCGTTGGCTTTTATGCCGTGTTTGGCGTTTGCCGTGATGTTGATGCGCGTTCCCGTGCGGAAGCGGAGGTAATCGTCGCTGCATAGGGCGTTTTTACAGTTTCCGGTGATTCCGAGTGTTCCCGTCCCGCTGAATATGATTTGTCCTTCGCTGAACAGGCAGGCTTTCAGGTCTTCGCCTTCCGGGGTGTTGTAGGAGGTGCCGTCCGTCAGGGTGTTGGAAGTGCCGTCGGCGCTGATGAGGAAGGCCCGTTTTTTCGACTGGATGTTGATGGCCGCCCCTGTCGGGTTGGTGAGGTTTACTCCGTTCAGCGTGAGTTTGAATTTGTTGTCGCTGTATATTTTGAATGAGCCGTCGGTGGAAGTGCCCGTGAGTATGTATTCTATTTTTTTGACGGTGGAGTTTATGGTGACGTGTGCCCCGTTTCGGGTGACGGTTACTCCTTCTGCCGGGTTGGTGACGGTGGCTGTGTTGCCGGCATATTGAACGGTGACGGTGGTGGTGAAGGTGGAGTTTTCAACAAAATCGTCATAGTTTTCGTCGGTTTCGTCGGTAGGGACGGTTTCCGGGGTTTCGGCGTAGTCGGAGGTGTCGGGGACGATGTCGAAGTCTTCCAGATCGTCGCCGGAAGTGCCGCCGTTGTTTTCCGGCGTGTTTCCGGGGAAATGCCCGTCATCGCCGAAGGTGTCGTTCGAGGAGCAGGCTGCTGTCAGGAATAAAAGTGCCAGCAGGGGGATGAGTTTCATTTTTTTCATGGTGTTATTTTTATTGTTTTTATTCTTCGCGGGGTATTTTGGTGAGCGTGTCTATGGTTTTGATTTCATTGCTTTCCGGCTCATAGTATATTTTCAATATGGCTGTGTCGCGCAGGAAGTCGATGGAACCGATTTCCACTTTGGAAATGGAAAGCCCGGTGCGTTCGTGGAGGTCTTGCAGCAATTCCGGCTTCCGGTCGGGTTTTATCAGTTCGATCCGGTCGTATTGTATCAGTTTGCAGGAGATGTGTTTTAGCCAGCGGTTGCTTTCGCAAATCCAGATGCTGAGCAGGAATATCAGGTTGGTGGCCAGTAGTTCCACGTAGCTGATGGTCACCGCCAGGGCGTTGATCACCGAGAGGGCGATGATTACGAAGAGGTAGGTCATTTCCCTGACGGGCATGGATTCCGTGCGATAGCGGATGATGCCGAAGATGGCGAATAAGCCGAGGGCAAAGCCGATTTTCAGTTTGACGCTTCCCAGCAGGAAGATGAGGAAGAAGATGCTGAGGCTGATGAGCATGAATGTGAAGTAGTAGTCCCTGCGCCGGCTTTTGGGATAGTAAAGCAGGTGGATGATGCATCCGGTGATAATCATGTTGAAAGCAAAGCGCAGCAGTAGTTGCCAGAAGTCCGCAGTGTCCAGGAGCGGAGTGTCCATAAATTCTAATTCGTCTAATCCTTCCATAAGGGTGGTTGTTTTGTGTTAGCAGGATAATAAATGTTCCAGGGCGTGAAGCCGGGGTTTGAGCCGGTTGTGTTTCAGGGTGCTGTCGGTGAGGATCGTCCCCATGCAATATTTGCTGAATCCGGCAGGGTGTATGCGGAGGGTGCGCAATATTTCCCGGATCGGGGAGGGGGTGTTTCCGTCCCGTTTTTGTTCGATGATGACCAATTGTTCCAATGTCCGGCGGTTGTCGTTTCGCAGGTTATGGAAGCAGAGTTCGGTGTCGATGGTGAGGCGTTCCGTCATTTGCCTGTTTACGAGCGTGATTCTGTTGAATCGGTTTTCCAGTTGCCCGGACAATGATTCGGCAGGATAGCGAGTGACGCCGGAGAGGAAGTCCCGGCAGGCTTCCGGGCGTATTTCCACCGAGGGGATGCGGATGCGCCGTTTGTCGGTGCGGCCTTTGTTGTTTTTGTTTTTTATTTCCAGAAATGTGTGTCCGGAGTTGACGTATGAGCGGGTGCGTATTTTTTGGCGACCGAGTTTCCCGTTTTGGTGTGCCCGGAACATATCGAGTGCCGGAGTGTCGTAGTATAAGGTGTAGTAGGGCATATTCCTGTCGTTGCCGATTTCCTGTATGCGGTATTGTTTTTGGGCTAAGAACAGGAGTTCTTCCAATGCCGGAAGGGTGGTGAGGTATTTGGTGTCGGTGCGGTTCATGAGCCGTATGTGCTGCATTTCTTCCAGCGTGATGGGAGTGAACCGGGACAGGGTTTGGATGATGCTGTTTTTCATATATCGGTCGATTTGGATGGTATAAAATTACAGCTTAGCCTGTTACGATCCGATTAAGTTCAACCAATCCCCGGAATTTTTCAGCGATCGGGAGGGATTGACGGGTGAGTCCGGAATTTTGTTTTTTGTGGTTTCCCGGTTTCGGCGTTTTTGTGTGGGGGAGGGAATGGGGGTATGCCGGAGGGCTGTTTTTAGGTGTCGGGGGGGAAGGAGTGCGGAAGGATGCCGGGAATGGATGGGGGAGTAGGTTTTTTGAAGATGGTTTGTTATCCGGGCGGCCTCCGGGAAGGAGGTCGATGCCGGGGTATGTGGAAATTTCCGGAGAACGGCTGCCGGAGCAACCGTTTTCCGGAATACGGGGGCGGAACGGGATGTTCCCGGTTAAGGATGAGGGGAAAAGCTGTAAAATATTCCTGCCAGAACGCTTCCGAAAATCAGGAACAGGACGATGCCTACGGCGATGAATATGAGGTTTGCTTTTGCCCAGTTGGCTTTGCTGGGGTTGCTGCCTTTGCTGAATGCCCAGACAAATAGCATGATGATGTTGACGAGCGGGATGCACATGATGATCATGGTGAGAATCCAGTTGCCGAGGGTGACGGACGGGTGGATTGTGGTGGTGGTTACCTGGCTTTCCATAGTGTTTGTGTTTTTATTTGAAAGTTTGTTTATCTTTGTTTAGTTTATATTGTTTTTTATTCATGAAGGTTAGTAAAGATTGTAGCGACGAGGAACTTTTACAACGGTATCGCGGAAGTTGCAAACCGGAGTATCTGGTGGAGTTATACGGGCGTTATGTGCCTTTGGTTTATGGGGTTGCCCTGAAGTATCTGAAAAATGTGGAGGATGCGCGGGACATGGTGATGCAGGTGTATGAGGAGCTGGGTGGCAGGTTGCTGCAACATGAGGTGAAAGTTTTTAAGGGGTGGCTGTATGTTTGTGTCCGGAATGATTGTTTGGCGGAGTTGCGGAGGCGGAAGGGAAGTTTTTTGGTGGAATTGGACGAGAAGTTTATGGATTTTTGCGATGATTTTCATCTTGATGATAAGAGGGAGACGGAGGAACGGGAGGAGAGGTTGCGGGAGTGCCTGAAGGCTTTGCCGGAACGGCAGCGGATGTGTGTGGAGCGTTTTTTTATGGAGGAGTTTTCCTATCAGGATATTGTGGAGCGGCTGGGGTTTTCGCTGAAGATGGTGAAGAGTTTTATCCAGAACGGGAAAAGGAATCTGAAGTTGTGCCTGGAGCGTAAGGGCGTTCATTAATAGTTGGAGTATGAAAGGTTTTGAGTATATATGGCGTTATTTGAAGGGAAACCGAAAGGGAAAGCCGGCGAACCGATTGGAACGGGAGGCTTTGTCGGATCCGTTTTTGTTCGAGGCGTTGGAAGGCTTGGAGGAGGTGCAGGCGGATCATGAGCGGGTGGTGGCGGAGCTGGAGTTGGAATTGCGCCCTAAGGTGGTGGGAAGGAAGCGTTGGAAAGCTTTCCGCTGGGTGGCTGCGGCTTCTATTTTGCTGGTGGGGAGTGCGGCGGCATGGCTGCTTGCGGGGGAGGATGACCGGAATCTCGAGCATGTGGCTGCGGTGATGCAGGAGGTGCAGGCAGATAGCGCGGTGCCTGCCGTTGCCGTGGTGGCTGCTGCGGTTGTGCCGGAATCCGCAACGGTGGCGGAAAAGGAGGGAGAGAAAGCCAAAGGCCGGGAAAATACGGCGGTCAGGCCGAAGGAGCGAAAGGTGGCGGCGTATGCCGTGGAGAGGGGGGAAATTGCCGGGGGGGATGCCGTTGCGGTGGCCGAAGCGGATTTTGCCGGGGATACGGCTGTGGTGGCAGAGGATTCCCTGGAAATGAGGAATAGTGTTGCAGGGATGCTGGGAAAACGGCTGGAGCATGTGAATGCCCGGGAAGGAGTTTCCGATGATAAATCCGGTGTCCGGATCAGGGGTATTTCGCCTGCGGGCCAGCAACCGCCCCGGAAGAAGCCCGGAGAACGGCGGGAAGAGGAGGTGATTTCTTACGATACGAATAAAAAAAGGAATCAGAAACCGAAGTCGGCGATTTCGCGGGCTACGGACTGGAATAATAGGAAAGCGGAGGGACATCCTACCTGGTTGCAGCGTTTTGAACGGTATGTGGCGGATTCTCTCCGGTATCCCGAGGCGGCACGGGTGAACGGTACGGAAGGGGAAGTGGTTCTTTCCGTGCGGCTGAATAAGAGGGGCAACCCCACCAGAATCAAAGTGTTGAAAGAGCTGAGCCCGGAGTGTGACCGGGAGGCTATCCGCCTGGTAGAGTTTTACCCGGGTATATTGGGAAACGGTTACACGGGAAGAATCGAGCTGAGCGTTCCGTTCCGGTTGAAGAATAACAGGCGTTAGTCGAGCATCAGGCTCAGGTAAGGATGGCGGAGAGGGAATGTGGGGTTTTCGGGCAGTCCGCCCAGCAATGCCTGTGTGAGCGTGGCGATGTCCATGTGGTAAGAGGCTTTTTTTTCCGTGTTTATATGTTTACAGCAATTGCCCCGGACGACGGTGTAGTAGCCATTGTTGGCGGGAAGCAGGGTGTCGGTGAGTTGCAGGGTGAAATCGGCCTGCGGATGGCAGGCGGCAAACCGGGCGAGCATTTTTTCGGCCTGAATGATGCGCGCCATTCCCCGTTTCTCGCTTTTTCCCTGTTGTGCCGGAAGTTTGCAGGTGACGGGCTTGCCGTTTCCCAGGCGGCTTGCGGCGTGGAGCAGTTGTGCGCGTATTTCGGGCGTATTGCCGAGCAGTTCGGAAATCCGGACGTGGTTTTCTTCGGGGAGGGCGAAGGCCAGCCCGGTCAGTCCGGAGGAATCTTCTTTGGATTTGGCCACTAAAAGCCGCCCTCCGCTTGCGTACAGGTCTCGAAGGACGGTGGAAAAATCGTCAAAAGGGTGTTGTATGCTATCGGGGCGTTTTTGCATTTCCCTGTCGAAATAGGGGTAGCAACTGTTGGCCAGCGTGTCGCTGTAAGCTGCGGGAATGTCGAGTGTGGCTGTTGTTGGCGGCGGAACTGCGGGCGTGAAGGTTTCCGGGGTATATTCGAACACGGGGGCGTAGCCTGTTTTTCCGTAGTAGCCGTATAGCCAGGGTTCGGCAGGTATCAGAAAGGTCAGGTCGATGCTGCGCCGGGCCATCGTGAGGAAGGCTTCGGCGAGCAGGCGTGTCATGATGCCCCGGTTTCTGGCTTCCGGGAGGGTACATGCCCCGGAAATGTAGGAGGCGCGGAGGGTTGTCCCTGCCCAGTTCATGGGATAGGGCAACATTTGCAGGGCGGCTATGGCTTGTCCGTTTTCTTCGTGCAGGAGGGTGTTTTCATCCCTGTATTTCCGGTCGAAGTAGAACTGGATATATTCATCGGTATCGTCGAAGCAGGCTTTCCAGAGTGCTGCTGTTTTTTGCCTTTTAGTTTCCATGCGTGAGGTTTTATATCGGGTGTTCCCGTTTCCCCGCCCGCCGTTTTCGCGGGGGTGATCCGGCTTATTTTATTTTTACCGCTCTGCATTTTTCAAGCAGCTTTGCGGGGTGGTACGAGGTTTTGGCCTGCCGTAGCCCGGGAATGCCCATGTCTTCTTCGCGGTTGAGCCAAAGGTATTGTTCCGGGAGGCTTGCGGCAAATTGCTGGTTGATGATGCTGTATGACCCGTCGAGGCTGATGTCGGCTTTTTCGAAGTGGATGCCGAAGGTGTCGTGGCTGATCGGAGCCCCGAAAGTGAAGGCGGCTATTTTGCCTTCGACGTGGATCACCGCTCCGGAGAGCGGTAGTTCGTTGTAGTGGTCGAGGGCGAAGGTCAGCGCCTGCCGTTCGTTCCTGATGTTTTCGTTTTCCTCGCAGCCGTGTTTCATGCACCATTCTGCTTCGAACAGGAGGCATTCCGGAATCAATTCCGGGGTGAGGGGTTGGAAATCGAAGCGGTATTCCTTTTTGAATTTATTGACGTGGTTGCGTTTAGGCTGGTAGTTTTTGCCTTTTAGCTCGGCCAGGTCCTGCCTCCGGTAAATATAATCGAAGTAGTCGCGGTTGGCGGTGTATTCGAAAAGGGTGGGGTAGTATTGTTCCAGTATTTCGCGTGTGCCGGGAAGTATGCCCCGGAGGATCAGCGGTTCTTTTTCCGCATCGGCTTGTTCGCTCAGTTTATCCACTATGGGAATCAGGTTTCCGTCGCCTATCGGCATGAAATATTCGTGTTGCCCGTCTTCATTGGTGAAGCGCAGAATGAGCCGGTTGTCTATGACCGCGAAGGCCGATTCGCTCATAAAGTGCCAGCTACACAGGTTTGCAAACGACAGGTCGCAATCCTGCTGCCCGGACGGTAAAATGTAAGATGTAATCAGCTCTTTATCGTTAGGGGTGATCGGTTGAAATGAAATCATAAATGGTTTTGTTTAGGATACGAAAATAGATTATTTTTCCATTAGACGTGCTTTGTATTTTCGTTTTTTATACGCAAACGTTTTTAAGGCGGATGTGTTTTTGGCCGGAAAAATAGGGGTGGGAGGGATTTTTCGGAAATAAATATGGATATTATTTTGTATTTTTATGTTCGCCGGGGTTTTGTTTGCCGGAGCAGGAGTGACGGGACAGGAACGGGAGGTATGAACGATTTTATGGAAATAAAGTTATGACAGATGATTTTATGGGTTTCAGGCCAGCCGGAGAGGAAGACCTGAAGCGGATTTGGGAGATTATTTTGCAGGCCAAGGAACAGATGAGGCTGGCGGGTAAGCAGCAGTGGCAGGACGGTTATCCCGCCCCGGAGGATATTGCGCGGGATGTGGCTTCGGGGTACGGGTATGTGTTGTGCCGGGAAGGGAGAGCGGTGGCTTACGGTGCGGTGATTTTCGACGGCGAGCCTGCCTATGAGGTGATCCGGGGAAAGTGGGCGACGGAGCCTCCTTATGTGGTGGTGCATCGGCTGGCGGTGGCCGACGAGGTGAAGCAACAGGGTATGGCGACTTTGTTTATGCGGCAGGTGGAGGGTTTGTGCAGGCGAAAGGGGGTGGGGAGTTTCCGGGTGGATACGAATTTCGATAATGTATATATGTTGCGGATGTTGGAGAAGTTAGGGTTCAGGTATTGCGGGAAGATTGTTTACGCCCGGAATGAACGGCTGGCTTTCGAGAAGCGGCTGGAAGGATGAGCCCGGAGGGGAAAGCCCCCTGCGGGATGGCTGTTTGCGGGGCGGGATTAGTTGCCGTTGGCCGTTTCGCGGTATTCTTTGGGGGAGACGCCGTAGGTGGCCTTGAAATAGTCGCTGAAGTGGGCGTAGCTGCCGAATCCGGTTTGGAAAGCGATTTCTGCGGCGGACAGGGCGGTGGTTTTGAGCAGTCCGGCGGCACATTCGAGGCGGATGTTGCGTATCATTTCCGCCGGGGACAGGGTGGTGAGGTTTTTGGTTTTGCGGTAGAAGGCTGCCCGGCTTATTCCCAGTTGGGCGCAGAGGTTTTCTATATTAAATTCGGGGTTGGAGATGTTTTCCCGGACGATGGCCGTGTATTTTTCCAGGAATGCGCGGTCGGCGGGCTCTATTTCGATTCCTGCGCTTTCGAGGGATAGTTTCTTTCCATATATTTTTTTCAGGCGTTCGCGTTCTGCGAGTATGTTTTTAATCCGGGCTTTGAGTGCCGTTATTTTGAAAGGTTTGGTGAGGTAGTCGTCCGCTCCGGCGTTGAAGCCCTCTTCCATGTGGGTGGTCATGGTTTTTGCCGTGAGCAGGATCACGGGGATGTGGCAGAGTTCCGGGGTGGCTTTGACGGTGCGGCAGAGTTGATTGCCGTCGATGCCGGGCATCATCACGTCGCTGATGATGAGGTGGACGGTGTGCCGCCCGGCGATTTGGAGGGCTTCCGCTGCGTTTTCCGCCGTGTATATGAGGTATTCCTGTTCGAGGCGGTTTTTCAGGTAGGCGAGTATGTCGCGGTTGTCGTCGATGAGCAACAAGGTGTGCGTACGCGGAGCTGTGGGGGCGAAAGGGGTGACGGGAGTGGTTTCCGGAGTTTCCGTTTCGCTGTTTTCCGGGCTTATGGTTTCGGAGATGGGGGTGGTTACGCGGGTGTAGGGCAGGCTTATACTTGCCAGCGTTCCCTGCGGGTGTACGTTCCGGAGGGTGAGCGTCCCTTGGTGGCGGAGGACGATGGAACGGGCTACGCTTAGCCCGATGCCGCTGCCGAGCAGTTCCCCGTGCAGGTCTTTTCCGGAGGCGGCGAAAGGCTGGAACAGTTTTTCCCGGTCTTCTTCGCGAATGCCGATGCCGTTGTCCTCCACTTCTATGTATAGGTTATGTGTGGTGGGATGTTCCGTCTCCACCTGGTTTGCCTGCGCTGCTTCTATGGGACAGAGGGTGGCGGAAAGAATGATTTTCCCGTTTTCCGGGGTGAATTTGAAAGCATTGGAAAGAAGGTTGAAAATGACTTTTTCGAGTTCTTCCCGGTCGTATTCCACCGAAAAGGAGGTGTCCGGCAGTTGCAGGCGGAAATCGATACCCCGGTTTTGGGCAACGGGCTGGAAATTATAGTATAGTTCCTGCATAAATTCGGAAAGGCCGAATACGGAGAGATGTAGTTCCGTTTTTCCGCTTTCCTGCTTTTGCAGGTCGAGCAGGTTGTTTACCAGAGAGAGCAGGCGGTTGGTGTTTTGCCGGATCAGCGCCAGCATGTTGCCGATTCCGGAGATATGTACGGTTTTGGCCGACAGTTCGTCCAGCGGATTGAGAATCAGCGTGAGCGGCGTTCGAAATTCGTGGGCTACCTGTGTGAAAAAGTTCAGGCGTTCGCGGTGCAGCTCTTCGGCTTTTTCCTGTTCCAGTTGTTTATAGCGCAGTTGATGTTCGAGTGCCTGTTTCCTTTGACGGTAGATAAAGTATTGGCGCAGGATGAGAAAGGCCGCGAGTGCATAGAGCAGGAATGCCCACCAGCGCAGCCATAGCGGTGCCAGCACACGGATGCGGAGGGTGGCTTCGCTATCGCTCCAAAGGCCGTCGTTGTTGGAGGCTTTTACCCGAAAGGTGTAGTTGCCGGGAGGCAGGTTGCTGTATATGGCTTCGCGGCGTCCTTCCGCCTGTACCCAGCCGGGGTCGATGCCTTCCAGCCGATAGGCGTACCGATTGCCGGAAGGGTGTATGTAGTTCAGGGCGGTATAGCCGATGGACAGGTTTGTTTCGTTGTGCCGGAGGGTGAGTTTCCGGGTGTTTGCCAATGGTTGCCGCAGTAACGGATTCCGGGGGGAGGGAAGAATTTCCCGGTTGTCGATGCGGAGCGTGGTGAGCAGCACCGGAGGCCGGAAGCCGTTGAGGGGAAAGTGGCGGGGGGGGGGGGGGGGGTGTGCGCCTTTGTTCAACAACGGAT